>JGI24707J26582_10000075_pt1 | contig 60320 bp, 60 predicted proteins | sample BioPla1DNA1_FD_26582 | JGI IMG/M metagenome (IMG submission 26582)
TCAATTCAAAGAATTGAATCAGGCTTACACAAACTTATGGCTTATTCTCTTCAAACACAGAATGTTTCAAGATTCAATGTTCAGTTTTCAAGGTTCTCTGACCCCAAAAAACTATCAGCGTTTTTTGGGGGACAGTGAGATTATCTTACCACACAACTTCCCCGGCGTCAACGCCTCAAGAGTTCCATTTGGGTTCTTTTTTGGTAAAACTGTCACCGTAGATTTTCCTAGCGGCGACAGTTCTATACGCTATCACAGACAGGAATCTCTGTCAACACCTTTTTTCAAAGAACTTGTTTCTTAAAGCTAACAGAACTATTCTCATCGCTTCAAATGCGGAAAGCCTGTGTTCAAACGTTCAAAGCATTATCTGCTAGCTGGACCAACCAGCCTGCTTGTACCAAGGCTTCGACGCCACCACCGCCCGTGTCTTACTGCAAGGGCTGGGTTTGCAAAAGCTATTTGTCAGACCCCTCTAGATTTCCTTCCCCTAGCCTTCTACCAAAAATTCTGCTATTCTTTCCTTGCTGCCCAATAGCTGTAGATGATAGAAGTAAGTACACTGATGATGAACAGTCCTGTCGATAAAGGCAGAGCCCAGGTCCGAGGGAAAACCAGCATATTCCCAAGCAGCAGGAGAAGGCCAGTGATCATAAGAGTGATACCCCCGAATCTTTGGCTCTTTCGCCAGGCCCTTTCACTGCTGAGGCTCCACTTCGTTCTCAGCCCTGCAATACTGTTGCGTTTAAGCTTAGGCATTACATTGCCTATGATTATCAGGGCCAGGCCAATTAATGAAAACATGACTTTGACCAGATCAAACTCGGCGTACAGGTTTTCTACCTGTCGATGCGCTGTGTAGAGTGAACGAATCGTGAGAACGTTGAAGATCAGCATCATGGCAACTCCAGATATGATGATCACTTTCTCGTTGTTTTGCCCATCAGGCTCCTGTTTTCTAGCAAACCTGGCCATTTGATGCATGAACAGACCGCCGGCAGCGTATAGAATCGGTCCAAGAAATACTTCCCATCTGCTTCCGTATCTAGTCACCATGCCGTCAAATCCGTAGTGGGCGGGAATGCGATCCGGCAGAAAGCCAAATGCAATAGCGGACATGGCAAAGGGAGTCAGCATCAGCACGTATAGCGTGGTCTTTAGCTTTTTCACCCTGAACTATCCCCTTTCAAGCTAGTGAGCCAAACGACAAGCTCATCTAGGATGCTGAGATTCAACTCATAGTAAATGAAATTCTTGTAACGGGATTCGTACAGCAAATCTGCCTTCTTAAGCTTACTCAAATGGTAAGAGGTAGCCGCCGGGGTCATTTTCAGAGCTTTTGCTATCTCGCCCGCACTCAGTTTCCCATCTTTCAGCAGAGTCATAATCGCCCGGCTGACTGGATTGGAAAGGGCTTCTAATTTTCTCTGCATACTCAAAAATTCCAGCCCCCCATATCTATTTAAAACTATTTTTAAATAGATTGTAGCACGCACAGCAAAAAAACTGCAAGAAAAACCGCCTGCCCAGTCTTGCACTGCACAGGCGGCACTACGCTGCATCTTCTATTCGTCGTCTTCTTCCTTGCCTATAATATCTGCAACGCCCACAACTCGATCATCTTCATCCAAACGCATCAGCGTGACACCTTGGGTGTTCCGCCCAAGCTTGGAGATTTCATCTACCTTCATGCGGATCATAATCCCTTCAAAGGAGATGATCATAATCTCGTTACCCTCACGAACGAGTTGAACACCGGCAATGGGACCAGTACGCTTGGTTCGGTTCAGTGTTAGAACACCTTTTCCGCCGCGGCCTGTCAGCCTGTATTCACTTAATGCGGTGCGCTTGCCAAAACCTTGTTCTGTAACTACAAGCAAATCAGCGTCATCATTAGCTACAGCGAGACCAACCACATAATCATCCCGCTCCAATTTGATACCAATTACCCCTCGGGCAGGACGACCCATAGCCCTGACCTCGTCTTCTGAGAAACGAATGGCCTGGCCCTCCCGGGTGACCAACAGAATCTGGGAGTCCCCCTCTGTTAGTTCTACCCCCACCAGCTCATCATCGTCATCTAGGGTAATAGCGATGAGTCCGCCGCTGCGGTTAGTATCAAAGGCGCTCAGGACAGTCTTTTTGATAATACCCTTGCTGGTAGCCATTGTCAGATACTGGTCATCGGCATATTCTGAAATAGGGATTGTAGCCTGAATGCGTTCACCTGGTTCAAAACTGATCAGGTTGATCACAGCCAGGCCTCTGGCATTGCGGCCTGCTTCAGGTATTTCGTGGCCGCGCAAGCGATAAACCCGGCCCTTATTGGTGAAGAAGAGAATGTAACTGTGGGTGCTGGCCACAAACAGCCTCTCCACGAAATCTTCCGCCTTGGTGTTGAGGGCTGTAATGCCCCGGCCGCCGCGCCTTTGGGAACGGTATGTATCTACCGGCAGACGCTTAATGTAACCTTGGTGGGTAATAGTTACCACAATATCCTCTTCGGCAATCAGGTCAACATCTTCCAAATCACCTACGGACAGCCCGATTTTGGTGCGCCTTGGATCGGAATAGCGCTTCTTAATCTCGTTGAGTTCATTTTTGATGATCGCATAGACTAAGTTCATATCACCCAAAATCTCCTTGAGGCGGGCAATGGTCTTAAGGAGTTCATCATATTCGGCATCAATCTTATCCCGCTCAAGTCCGCTGAGGCGGCGAAGCTGCATGTCCAATATGGCCACCGCCTGCCGTTCACTCAGGCCGAATCTTTCCATGAGGCGCTCCTTGGGATTGTCATAGGAAGCACGGATAATGGCTATCACTTCATCGATATTATCCAGTGCGATGCGGTAACCTTCCAGGATATGGGCCCGTTCCTCCGCTTTCCTCAGTTCAAAGCGGGTGCGCCTGACCACGACCTCTTTTTGGTGGTCCAGGTAGTGGTTCAAAACTTCCTTAAGATTGAGCACCTGTGGCCTGTTATCCACAAGGGCCAGCATAATCACACCGAAGGTGTCTTCGAGCTGGCTGTGTTTGTAAAGGCGGTTTAGGATCACATGGGGATCTGCATCACGCCGGCACTCGATGACAACGCGCATACCCGATTTGTCCGATTCATCCCGAAGATCGGTGATACCGTCTACCCTCTTCTCCCTCACCAGACTTGCTATTTTTTCAATCAGTCTAGACTTATTTACCTGATAAGGCAGTTCAGTTACGATGATGCGGGTCTTGCCGTTAGACATCTGCTCGATCTGGGTCTTGGCCCTCACCCGAATCCGTCCCCGACCGGTTGTATAAGCATCTTTTATTCCATCCCGGCCTAATACAACGGCGCCAGTTGGAAAATCAGGTCCCTTAATGTGATTCATCAGTTCTTTGATCGAAACCTCTGGGTTGTCAATGAGTTCAATTAGCCCATCAATGACCTCCCCAATATTATGGGGGGGAATGTTGGTGGCCATACCAACTGCAATACCGGCAGCCCCGTTTACAAGCAGGTTAGGGAACTTACTTGGCAAGACAGAGGGCTGCTCTAGTGTTTCGTCAAAGTTTGGATAAAAATCTACCGTGTCTTTGTCAATGTCTGTCAAAAGCTCCATGGCCAGCTTAGAGAGGCGCGCCTCGGTATAGCGCATGGCCGCCGGCGGATCTCCATCTACACTCCCAAAGTTTCCATGACCGTCCACGAGCATATTTCTGTAAGAGAAGGGCTGGGCCATCCGCACCATAGCATCATAAATGGCACTGTCTCCATGGGGATGATACTTACCCATTACTTCACCCACAATACGGGCGGATTTCTTATGGGGCCTTTCGGGCCTGTTGCCCAGTTCCAGCATACCGTAGAGAATACGGCGTTGAACAGGCTTTAAGCCGTCCCTCACATCAGGCAGGGCCCGTTCCACAATTACGCTCATGGCATAATTGATATAGGAGGTTTGCATCTCCTCCGTAATTTTTACGGGAATTGTTTTTCCATTCTGCAGATTTACACTCAACTAGATCCACTCCCGATTAGATATCAAGATTTGTAACTTCATGGGCATGCTCTTCGATGAACTCACGGCGAGGTTCGACCTTCTCTCCCATGAGAGTGCTGAAAATTTCATCTGCCATGATGGCGTCATCCACTTTCAACTGGAGGATTGTGCGCTTTTCTGGATCCATGGTAGTTTCCCACAGCTGATCCGCGTTCATTTCACCTAGGCCCTTGTAGCGCTGAATTGTAGCGCCCGAGCGTCCCACACGCTCTAAAATTTCCTCCAGCTCATTATCATCGAAGGCATAATGTGACTCTTGNCCTTTACGCACTTGATAAAGGGGCGGCAGAGCAATATAGACATAACCCTCTTCCAAGAGAGGACGCATGTAACGGTAGAAAAATGTCAAAAGCAGTGTGCGAATATGAGCGCCGTCAACGTCGGCATCTGTCATCAGCACCACCTTATGGTAACGGGCCTTGGTTATGTCGAAATCCTCACCGATTCCGGTACCGAAGGCTGTAACCATAGATCTGATTTCTTCATTGCTCAAGATTCTGTCCAGACGTGCTTTTTCTACATTCAGGATCTTGCCCCGCAGCGGCAGAATTGCCTGAAAACGGCGGTCTCTGCTCTGCTTGGCGGTGCCTCCGGCAGAGTCACCTTCCACAATAAAGATCTCGCACAGTTCAGGATCTGTTAAGCTGCAGTCGGCCAATTTGCCAGGCAAGGAGGAAATCTCCAAGGCATTCTTACGGCGCGTTAGTTCTCTCGCCTTGCGGGCAGCCTGTCTGGCCCTGGCAGCCTGAATACCCTTATCCACAATACGTTTGCCATCGGCTGGATTTTGCTCCAGATATTCCCCCAACTCTTCTGCGACAATGGATTCTACAAGCCCCTTAACCTCACTGTTGCCAAGCTTGGTTTTAGTCTGCCCTTCAAACTGAGGATCGGGAATCCGCACACTAATAATGGCTGTGCACCCTTCCCTCACATCATCGCCGGTTAGGTTCTCATCACCTTGTTTCAGNAGCCCACGGCGTCTGGCATAATCATTGACTGTACGAGTTAAGGCGCTGCGAAAACCGATTAAATGGGTTCCCCCTTCATGGGTGTTGATATTGTTAGCAAAACTAAGTGTGGTTTCGGCATAACTGTCGTTATACTGAATGGCAGCCTCCACTTCAATGCCGTCCTTCTCTGCGGACAGGTAGATCGGCTCCTTCATGATCACCGTCTTTTTGCGATTCAGGTAATCAACGTAGGAGACAATTCCGCCCTTGAACAGAAAGCGGTGTTCGCGCCCAAAGCGATGATCCTGAAAGGTAATGGTGGTGCCCTTGTTCAGAAAAGCCAACTCACGCAGGCGATAGACAATCATTTCCGCCTGAAAGTCTACTGTATCGAAAATCTCCGGATCGGGCTTGAAACGAATCATGGTTCCGTGTTCTTTGGTCTTGCCTAAGTCCTGGAGGGGCTGGGTTGCTACGCCCCTTTTATACTTTTGAGAATAATGGCGCCCATTATACCACACTTGAGCTTCAAGCCATTCTGAAAGGGCATTAACAACAGAAACACCTACTCCGTGAAGCCCTCCTGAAACCTTGTAATGACCGCCCTCCTGGCCAAATTTTCCTCCGGCGTGCAGAATGGTCAGTACAGTCTCCAGTGTAGAGATCCCAGTTTTGGAGTGAACTTCCACAGGAATGCCGCTGCCATTGTCTCTTACAGATAAGGATCCATCTTCATGAATTACGACCTCGATGAGATCACAATAACCGGCCATGGCCTCGTCAATCGAGTTATCCACGACCTCCACAAAAAGATGGTGCAAACCGTACATGTCAGTATTCCCAATATACATACCAGGGCGAAGCCTTACTGCCTCCAAACCTTCCAAAACCTGGATTTGATCTGCTGTATAGTTAGGAGTCATTTGTTGCTTTTCCAAAATTTATCAACTCTCCTTAAAACTCAGTCTCAAATATCATAACCACNGCTGGACGCCCTTTTATAAAGTGTTTTAGCCGAAATGGCCGACAGATAAATTTTCTTCGAACAAACCACAAGNGAGACGGGCTCTTCAGTTAATTGTACCACAAAACCCTCTTCTTCGGCAGTCTTTAGAAATTCCCGGTTTAACTCTGAGGGTTCTTCCAGGCTAATCACACTGATTACTTCACGTAATGGTACCACAACATCATTACCCATGTGCAAAAACACAGGCTCGCCCCCTCACTCGGAAATCCGCCCTTGCTCGATCAAAAACACACTGGCGCGTTTTTTCGTCTCAGGCGTAAAGCTGTCTAGATCAGTGGTAGTCACAATCGTCTGTGCCTTTTCGTTTAATATTGACAGCAGAAGCATTTGCCGGGTTCTGTCCAGTTCGCTCATGACATCGTCGAGAAGGACAACAGGATACTCACCGGTCTCTCCGTACATCAATTCTAGTTCAGCCAAGATATAGGCAAGTACAGCNGTACGCTGCTGGCCCTGACTGCCGTATTTTTTCAAATCCTGATCATCGATTCTGAAAACCAGATCATCTCTCTGGGGCCCAATAAGAGTATAACCCCGGCGTACTTCCTCTGTCCGGAGCTGTTTAAGCTGCATTNTCAAAGCTTCTTCAACCTGGGAAATTGTGTACTGTTTGCCCGCAGCCACACTGGCCTCTGACTCAAAGCAGGGTTGGTAAATCAGGTTCAGCTCCTCCCGCTCATCACTGATCTTCTCGTGGGCATCCCTGCTATAGTGCTGCAGGGCCTCAACCACAGCTTGTCTGCGCAAGATTATCTGCGTGCCCAGATCCACCAGCTGCTTATCCCAAGCCGGAAGCTGGGCGAGGAGTGAGCGGCTATCCCAGGCCCTTTTCAAAAGACTGTTGCGCTGGCGCACAACCCTCTGATATTTTAGCAGATTGCCGCGGTAGACAGGATCGATTTGGCAAATCTGCACATCTAAAAACCGTCTGCGATCCCCCGGTGAACCTTTAACCATCTGCAGGCTGTCGGGAATAAAAAGCACGGTATTTAACCGTCCCACAAATGAATTGGCGGTGGTGGACTTTTGGTTAACCAGCAGCCTCTTTTTTTCACTCCGGCTTACCTGCACAGTCAAATCCATCGCAGCCATTTTCACAACCTGGGCCCTAATGATTGCAGTTTCAAAACCGTGGCGAATCAGTTCCATTTCACGGCTGGTACGGTAGGACTTACTTAGTGACAGCACATAGATGGCCTCTAATAGATTCGTTTTCCCCTGGGCATTATTGCCGACGAAAATATTGAGTCCCTCGTTTAGACTTAAGGNTGCGCTCTGGTAATTGCGAAAATTGTGCAATGAAAGACTTTTGATCTGCATCTAATTTTTCGACCTAATCAAAAACTTATCTCCACTGGTCAGTTCGACTACAGATCCGGGGATAAGCTTCACAGAGCGCCGCGTTTCAACCTGACCATTAACCAGCACCTGACCGCTTTGGATCAAAATCTTTGCTTCCCCTCCGCTGCCCACTGCATTCGTCCATTTCANAAACTGATCAAGCTGGATCGAATCGGTGTTGATCTCAACTTCCTTCACAATAATCCATCCTTTTTTAGATTCTAATCGGCATGAGAATGTATAGATGCCGATCGTCATCAGCCGCTTTCATTAAAGCCTGCCTGCTTCCCTCAAAGCGAAACTCTACTTCGTCTGCACTCATCGTCTTCAGCATATCCAGCATAAACCTTGGTGAATAGGCAGCCTGCTCAGGAGGGCCTTCCTGTTTTACACTGTACTGTTCTTGCGATTTGCCTAATGATGAGGTTGTACCAATCTCCAATATATTTTCCTTGACCTGAAGCAAAACGGGAGCATTGTCAACTCTGCCTACAATAGCCGCCCTCTCTAAGGCCTGGATCAATGAGGTACGCCCAATTGTCAGTCTTGTTTTCTGTTGAGTAAACAAGACCGATTGGTAATTGGGAAAGCGTCCGTCAATCAAGCGTGTAGTAAAGACGGTATCGCCAAATCTGAAGGCTAGTTGATTTTTTCCGGCGAAAACGTTAACCATGGTTTCGTTCCCAGGTAAACAGCGCCCTAACTCGATTAGATTCTCTTTGGGGATAATAAAACTTTCTTCGTCAATATGTGCGTCCCCTGTCTCAGCTTGGACAAAGCTCAAACGGTTAGAATCAGTGGCAACAAAATTGATTTGGTTGTCTCTAATTTCCATTAACACACCCTGGAAAATCGGCTGGTGATCATCGTTAGAGGTGGCAAAAGTACTGTTGCGAATTAGGCGCAGCAGTTCATAGTCAGTTAGGCTGATCACCCTTTCCTCACAGAGGGGATATTCAGGGAACTCATCTCCAGTAATAGTATTTAGGGAAAACCTTGCTTTTCCAGCACCTATTATAATCTGGCCGTCAATCCATTCCAAGGTAACTTCTTCAGGGGGGAGTTTGCGCACCAGTTCTGAAAATAACTTTCCGCTAACAACATGTTCCCCTGGCTGCATTACGTTACACAGGACTTTTGTGCATACCGCCATTTGCAGATTGTTGGCAGTCAAGGTTAAAACATTTTCATCAGCTAAAAGATGAATGCCTCCAAGGATTGGGGTTTGATCATTGGTGGAGACAGCTCTCTCTACAATGGCTACACTTGTGATCAGATCGCTTCCTTTGATGACAAAATGCATAAATATACCTCCTGTGGATTAATAAGCTAAGCAGCAACGCACGCTTTAATATAGATCTTTTTTAGTAGTAATAGTAGTAGGGCCTGTGAAAATGTTGAAAACCGGCAACTTATGCCTAGTATGGGCTTTAGGTGCAAGGGCAAACTGTTGATGATTGACTTAAAGTGTCCACACATTCAACAGATGACAAAAAGAGGAAAAAGTTATCCTGAGGGTTTTCCACAGGTTATCCCTAACCTTTTTGAATTGAACTTTCCAGTTCAGAAATAGCGTTTTGCAGAGAAGGATCCATTTTGATTTCCTTCTCAATCTTCTCTACTGCATGAATGACGGTAGTATGATCCCGGCCTCCAAAGGCTTCACCTATTTCAGGCAAAGAACGGTCGGTCAGCTGGCGAACCAAGTACATGGCAACCTGCCGGGGAAAGGTAATGTTGCGTGTGCGGCGTTTTGACTTCATATCAGCAACTTTAATAGCGTAGTGATCTGCTACAGCTTCCATGATTCCTTCGATAGTAACAGGCTTATTGGGTGGATCTTTTAAAATGTCCTTTAAGGCTGTGGCCACCGTATCTAGATCTAAGGGAACATTGTGCAAGTTGCAGTGAGCGGTGACCCTGACCAAAGCACCTTCAAGCTCCCTAATATTCGATTGAACATGGGTGGCGATGTAGGTCAGAACCTCATGGGAAATCACTAAATCATCATCAATAGCTTTTTTGCGCANGATTGCAACCCTGGTTTCAAGATCTGGAGGTTGAATGTCGGCGGTCAGGCCCCACTCAAATCTGCTCCGGAGGCGCTCTTCCAAGGTTGGAATATCTTTAGGCGGTCGGTCGGAGGAAATAATGATTTGCCTGTTTGCTTCATAAAGGGCGTTGAAAGTATGGAAAAACTCTTCCTGCGTAGATTCCTTCCCCGCGACAAACTGGATATCGTCCACTAAGAGGATGTCCACATTGCGATACTTATTGCGAAAGTCAGCCATGGACTTTTTTCCGATAGCGGAAATAAGATCGTTGGTGAAGGTTTCAGAAGTGACATAGACCACCGAAATCCTGGGATCCTGGTTCATAGCATAATGACCGATGGCGTGCATTAAGTGGGTCTTGCCAAGCCCTACTCCCCCATAGAGAAAGAGCGGATTATACGCTTTTGAAGGTCCTTCCGCCACAGCCACAGCGGCGGCGTGGGCAAAACGGTTAGAATTTCCCACAACAAAAGATTCAAAGGTATAGCGCGGGTTTAAGACAGAAGAAACTGGAGTGATCTCTCGGCTAGGAGTTTCCACACTTGGCTCTTCGGGTAAAGTTACTACTTCCCTTACTGGGCGGGGCGGTTCATTATAACCGCGATCACCCGGTGTGGATAGGGATTTCACACCCTTGGGAATTGTAAGTTTTAAGTCCCAGTCCCGGTTAGTCACCTGTCGCAGCGTCCTCACCAGTGGGTTTACATAACGCGCCTCTACCCAATCTTTGGTGAATTCATTGGGAAACTCGACATAGAGTGTATTATTCTCTAGCCCAACCGGACGGCTGTTTTTCAGCCAGGCATCAAAGGAACGCTCTGGCAGATCAGCGGCCATAAGCTGCAACACCTCGTCCCACACTAGACTTAACTGATTGAGTTGTTCCATATCGTAACCCCCCGATACTTGTAACACATCAATTCTTGATTTATCCACAGTATCCTGCTTTCCCTTGTGCCAAAACACACAAAGAGCCCACATGTTATCCACAGAAAATGTGGAAGAAAGAATAAGTCTTATTCTACAATACAGATGTTTATCCACAAACTCAACAGCTTATCCACAAAAACGCGAAAACCCAGTTAAAAATTGGTGTTTGTGGATAAATGCGAACTTCTCCCCAAAATTATCCCCAGTTTGATCACAAGTTACTTACGCAAAGAAGATAAAATTGTCTAAACAATTGATTTTTCCTGTTCAAGGCGGGTCGCGAAACTTATCCACAGTGGAAAATCCGGGTGTTATCCCCAACTTATGCACAGGTTGTGGATAAAAAACAGGCTTAACATGGGCAGATCGGTTGGGGGAACGTCTGTTTAGATCAGTTATCCACAGAGTTGGGGATGTTTTGCTGTGGATTGTGTGCAAAAGATAGCACCAGTTTATGGCTTTGTGGTTTACTGTTTTAGGTTGAATCTTTTTGTTTCTTGGAAGATTAGAGAAGCGACGGATGCTGAAGCTTCACCTGCTTGGTTGAGCGGCATCAAACTGAGGGAAAATGGTACTCAATCGATTGGTATTGACACAGATTTGCAAAGTACGATATAATCGCTTTGAATGTCGTTTGCTTTGTTGTGAAAGGGGGAACACTTGTGAAGAGGACATTTCAACCTAAGAATCGTAGAAGAAAACGCCTGCATGGCTTTCGCGCAAGAATGAAGACTACCGCTGGTCGCAGGGTTTTAGCCCGCAGACGAGCAAAGGGACGCAAGACTCTCTCTGCTTAGTTAGTCGTGCCTGGACGCTCAGGAGGTTTTGATGTGGAGCGTTTGAAAAGTCCCCGAGAGTTTAGCAGCGTCTATAAGCAGGGGAAACCTAACTTTGGAAAATACGTGGTAGTGTCTGTCCTGCCCACCGACAGAAGTTCGGCCCGGGTAGGTTTTGCGGTAGGCAAAAAAGTTGGCAAAGCGGTGACTCGCAATAAGATCAAAAGAAGACTCAGGGCAATTATGCAAGATCACTCTCAGAGCATTTCCCCTGGGTTTGATGTGATTGTAGGAGCTAAACAAAAGTCGGTCACCGCTAGTTTCACAGAATTGGAAAAAGACTTGTGCCGGGTGTTAAAGAACTCTGGTATCTTGACCTCTGGCCTGAATGAGTCCACCGGGGTTGGCGAAGAGCATGCTTAAGGTGGCGCTCTTTTTGATTAGGGGGTATCAAAGGTTTATTTCTCCCTTGCTGCCCCGCAGTTGCCGGTTTTATCCCACATGTTCAGAATACGCCATCCAAGCTATTACTAAGCACAGGTGGAGGGGCGTGTGGTTGGCCATAAAGAGAATTGGCAGATGCCATCCTTGGCATCCGGGAGGTTACGATCCCGTTCCTTAGTTGATTGGAGGACTTTACCTTGATGGATTTTATAGCCGGGGGACTTGGCTGGGTACTGGATCAGATCGTGTCCGTCACCCACAGTTATGGACTTGGCATCATTCTTACCACTATTATCGTTCGGCTGCTGCTTTTCCCTTTAACTCTCAGTCAGAGCAAGAGCATGGTGGCAATGCGCAAGATACAGCCAGAGTTGCAGGAAATTCAGAAAAAGTACGCTAATAATAAAGAAGAACAGCAGAAACAGACCATGGAGCTGTATCAGAAACATAAGATCAACCCCTTAGGCGGATGTTTGCCCATGCTGGTGCAGCTGCCGATTCTGTGGGCATTTTTTCGCGTGCTCCGGGATATCCCGGTTGATCAAACCGCTGTATTTTTAGGCATCTGGACACTTAGTGAAGCAGACCCCTACTACATTTTCCCCATCCTGGCAGCTGCAACTACTTTCCTGCAAAGTAAACTGTCTGCCACAGGTGATATGGGGCAGCAGAAGTCGATGCTGATTGTGATGCCGGTGATGATCGGGATATTCAGCTTGAGCTTACCCTCGGGGTTAGTATTGTATTGGATTACCAGCAATGTGTTTTCCATTGTGCAACAGGCGTGGATCAATAAGTTGTATCCCGTTAATTAAGGGGGCCGTATGATGAAGTCGATTGAAGTGGTCGCTCGGACGGTGGATGAAGCCATCGCCGAAGCGCTTCGAGAGTTGCAAGTGGAGCGTGAAGATGTAGAAGTGACAGTTCTCGAAGAAGGGAACAAAGGATTTTTGGGAATTCTAGGCTCTAAACAGGCTAAAGTGCTTGTTGAAAAGAAAGTGCCTGAATACGAGATTAAGCTAGAGAGAGCCCAGGAGTTTCTCAGGGAACTGCTCGGACATATGGACATTACTCCCAATGTCACTGGTCAGGCAGATGAAGAAAGCGTTAACCTGAGGATTGAGGGTGAAGATTTGGGTATCTTAATCGGGCGCAGAGGCCAAACCCTAGATAGTCTGCAATACATTACCAGCCTAGCAGTGAATCGCCAGGGCGGTGAATGGATGCGGATCAATCTTGACATTGGTGATTATCGTGCCAAACGGGAAGAAACTTTACGGGCGCTTGCCCAAAGGGCAGCTATGAAAGCTGAGTCTTCCGGCCGCAGGGTGGCATTGGATCCTATGAATGCCGCAGAAAGGCGCATTGTCCACCAAGAGCTGCAGGAGTTTGGCGGAGTGATCACCCAGAGCGAAGGCCAGGATCCTTATCGCCGAGTGGTGATTGTTCCCGAATAGGAGAAGTTTAATTACTATGGGCTGTCGGGTGCTGCAAATGAACGAATCACGTTCTTTTTGCACGCCCTTTTTTTGTTCTGTGGTAGAATATGAACCGAGGTGATGGCGATGACAGATTTAACAATTGCGGCTGCAGCTACTCCCCTAGGTGAAGGGGGCATTGGCGTTGTGCGCCTCAGTGGTCCAGATGCTCTTGTGATCGCCGATAAGATTTTTCGGGGAAAGAGGGGCAAACTTATTGATCTAAAAACTTTTCGTGTGCGCTACGGGAAAATAGTAGATCCTGGCACGGAAAAAATGGTCGATGAAGCATTAGCTATAGTAATGCGCGGCCCCCACTCCTATACTGCTGAGGACGTGGTCGAATTGCAGTGCCATGGCGGGGTTGTTGTAGTGCAGGAGGTTTTGTCACTTTGCCTTGCCCACGGGGCCAAGCTTGCGGAGCCTGGTGAGTTCACCAAACGGGCTTTTCTCAACGGACGTTTGGATCTGAGCCAGGCCGAGGCAGTCATAGATATTGTCCGCTCTCCCACTCGCCTTGGTTTAGAGGTGGCTGTTGATCAGCTGGAGGGCAGTTTGAGCCGCCGCATTAAAGATTTGCAGGAGCGGCTCTATCAAATCATGGTTCAAGTCGAGGCCAGCATTGATTTTCCTGAAGATGATCTGCCTGACGTAGAAGTTTCTGAGATTGAAGCTGGAATTCTGCTTGCAGTCAAAGAAATTGGGGAATTGATAGCGACAGCTGATGACGGGAAAATCCTGCGGGAAGGCCTAAAGACTGTGATTACTGGCAAGCCTAATGTGGGCAAATCCAGTCTCTTAAACACACTCTTGGATGAGAACCGTGCTTTAGTTACGGATATCCCCGGAACTACAAGGGATACCATTGAAGAGGTTGTGAATCTGCGGGGAATCCCCTTGCGCCTTATTGATACCGCGGGAATCAGGGAGAGCCAGGATGTGGTAGAGCAGCTGGGAGTAGCCCGCAGTTTAGAACTTTTAGATCAGGCAGATTTGGTGCTCCATGTCTTAGACCGGAGCGAGCCCCTTAGCGAGGAAGACTTTGAAGTGTTAAGCCGCACCCGGGAAGCTAGGCGGATTGTGCTTATCAACAAAGTGGATCTCCCTCCCTTGTGGAATGTGGAAGACTTGCGGGATATCGGCAACTCTCCCATTCTAGAAATGTCACTTTTGGTTGACCGGGGGCAGGTTGTCAATCGTCTGGCCGATGTTATCTTGAATCTGGTGGGCAGTGGCGACATCGCCAGTTCGGCAGGTTCCCGGGCCATGATAACTCGCACCAGGCACAAACAGGCATTGCACCAGGCCGAGCAGGCTTTGGGCGAATCTCTGCAGACTTTGCAGCAGGGGCTGCCCTTGGATTTAATTGCAGTAGATCTGTATTCTGCCTTGGAGTACCTGGGGGAAATTACAGGTGAAACAGTGCGGGAAAATGTTTTGGATCGCATATTCGCACAGTTTTGTATCGGCAAGTAGGAGGAAGTGGAAATGGCTCAGAGTTATGACGTGATAGTAGTCGGGGCTGGACATGCCGGAGTAGAAGCGGCACTGGCAGCCGGCCGCATGGGCCGCAAGGTTCTTGTTTTGACCCTGAATTTGGACAATGTGGCCCTGTTGCCATGCAATCCAAGCATCGGCGGCTCCGGTAAGGCTACATTGGTGCGGGAAGTAGATGCCCTAGGCGGTGAGATGGGCAAGAACTGTGATGCAACCCTGATGCAGATGCGTATGTTAAATACTAGACGGGGTCCGGCTGTGCAATCCCTGAGAGTGCAGCTTGACCGCAAGCTGTATCAAAGGCGCATGAAAAACATCTTAGAGACAACTGACAATGTCTATCTAAAGGAAGCCCTAGTTACAGATCTGCTTGTAGAAGGCGGTGCTGTCAAGGGTGTAATGCTGCGCGGAGGTGTCAGGATTCATGCCCCCGTAGTCATTTTGGCAACCGGCACTTACTTGCGCTCCGTTATTCATATTGGGGAATTGCAGTACGAATCAGGGCCCCAGGGCCAGCATACGGCAGTGGAGCTAGCTGAAACCCTTGGCAAATGGCTTCCGGTTGTCCGTTTTAAAACCGGAACACCGCCCCGGGTTAATCTCCGTTCGCTGAACTATGATCGTTTGGAGAAGTTGCCGGGCGATCCTAATATTCCTGGTTTTTCCTTTGAAACAGACAGCCTCAATATTGAGCAGGTTCCCTGCTGGGTGACTTATACCACAGAAGAGACTCATCGGATTATTCGGGAGAACATAAACCGCACTTCTCTGTACAGCGGAGCAATCACCGGAGCTGGCCCCCGCTATTGTCCCTCCATTGAGATGAAGATTGTGGAATTTCCGGATCGCTCAAGCCATCAAGTCTTTATCGAGCCTGAGGGTTGGGAGACAAATGAAGCTTATCTGAGCGGAGTGTCAACCTCTCTCCCCCTTGATGTGCAGGAAGAGATGCTGAAAACCATACCAGGTCTGGAGAATGCGGAGATTCTCAGGCCGGCCTATGCCATTGAGTACGACTGCGTTGATCCCCTTGCGCTTCGGGCTTCCCTGGAAAGCAAGGATCTTTCTGGACTCTTTCTTGCAGGTCAAATCAATGGTACTTCCGGTTATGAAGAGGCTGCCGCCCAGGGCATTATCGCGGGGATCAACGCAGTTCGATTTCTGCAAAATGAAGAGGCAGTGATTATTCCCCGCTCCCAAGGATACATTGGGGTATTGATTGATGATTTGGTAACTAAAGGAGTTACTGAACCCTATCGGATGATGACATCCCGCTCTGAGTATCGCCTCTCTTTGCGCATGGATAATGCTGATGCACGCTTTACTCCCCTTGGTTATGAGCTGGGGTTAATCAGCCCTGAGCGCTACCGGACCTTCCAGGAAAAGCAAGAGGCGGTTAACCAGGAGGTAGAGCGCTTGAATAAGACGATTCTAGGCGGCACACCTGAGGTGAATGAACGGCTGAAAACGCTTGGTACAGCCCCTCTAAAGCACGGGGTGAGTCTGGCCGACCTTTTGCGCCGACCTGAAATGAAATATGAAGATTTGAGGCACTTTACCGAGTTGCCCACTCTTTCCCCTGCCGTAAGTGAACAGGTGGAGATTCAAGTCAAATATCAGGGATATTTAGCTCGTCAGGAGTCTGCCATAGAGCGTTTCGAACGCATGGAGAAAAAGCGGCTGCCCTTGGACTTTCCCTATCTGGAGATCAAAGGTTTGTCTCGGGAAGCTGCAGCTAGGCTGAACGAGATTAAGCCAAGTTCTGTTGGGCAAGCTTCTCGGGTGTCAGGTGTGAATCCGGCAGATATCAGTGTGCTCCTTGTCTACTTGGAGCAGGAACAGCGGAGGGGCAGCTAATGAACTTCAACAATACACAGTTTCAAGATGTGCTGTTACAAGGACTAAAGGAATGGGATTTGGGAGAAATCGCAGCTTGTCTCCCTGCCTTTACCCAGTTCTCCCAATCAGTTGTGGAAACAAATCGAACCTTGAACCTAACTAGGCTGGTTGAACCGGAAGAGATGGCTGTTAAGAACTTCCTGGATAGTCTGGCCCTCCTCTGCCTGAACTGGCCTGATCAGTTGCGCTGCCTTGATTTAGGCACAGGGGCCGGCTTTCCCGGCGTGCCCCTTGCCATTTGTCGTCCAAACTGGTCCATTGTACTTTTGGATTCATTGCGCAAGCGCCTGCGTTTCTTAGAGGAAGCGCTGAAGAGTATTGGTGTGCAGAACTGCACCACCTTGCATGCACGGGCTGAGGATGCAGGCCGGGATCAAGGCCAGAGGGAAACATACGATCTGGTTATGAGCCGGGCAGTGGCCCGTTTGCCCATCCTTTTGGAACTCGCCACTCCCCTGGTGAAGGTTGGCGGGAGCTTTGTTGCTTATAAATCCAACGAGGGACGGGAAGAATTGCAGGAAGCATCCCTGGCTGCGGAGAGGCTGAACGTCAAAGTAGAACAGGTGTTCGATTTTGAATTGCCCTTGGGTATGGGAGAACGCACTCTGCTCGTGTTTAGAAAGCAGGCCCCTACACCCCGAGCATATCCTAGGAGGGCACCTTTGCCCAACAAACAGCCCATAGTATAACGAAACAAAATGGAGTCTCTGGTGAGGCTCCATTTTGTTTTCGTCTTTTTCAGAAGGAAACCGACTCCCTTATACAGAATTAGAATTTGATTTGGGAATGGGGTGAGCCTATGAAGTTGACTGATGTTCTATTGAGCCGTAAACGGAGCGGTGGTCCAAAAGATGAAGGTGTTGAGAGTTGGAGCGAGCAAGTTCAAGCAGTCCCTATTCATCTGATTTCCGCAGGTAAGTATCAGCCAAGGCAGGGGTTTGACCAGGAAGCCCTGGATGAACTGGCCGAATCCATTAGGATACATGGTCTCTTGCAGCCAATTGTAGTTCGGCGTGGTGCCGTTGGCTATGAGTTGATAGTTGGTGAACGGCGCTTTAGAGCTTGTAAACAGCTGGGGTGGGAAGTTGTGCCCGCCTTGGTTCGGGAGGCCGAAGATCGGGAAGCCGCAGAGTTGAGTTTGATTGAGAACCTGCAGCGTGCGGATCTGAATGTGTTTGAGGTTGCCGAAGGTTATGAACGGCTGTTGACAGAGTTTGAGCTAACCCAGGAAGAGTTGGCAGTCAGATTAGGGATTAGCCAAGCTAATGTGGCGAACAAACTCCGCTTGCTGAGGCTGGCCCCTGAAGTGCGAGAGATTATTTCCCGGGAAATGCTTAGTGAGCGGCACAGCCGGGCTTTATTGCGTCTAGACAGTGTGGACGACCAGTTAAGGGTGCTCGAGGCCGTTGTCCAAGGGGGGCTTAATGTTAAGCAGACAGAAGAGCTAGTTAAGACCTTCATTGATGGGAGCCGGGCGAAGGAAGTCCAAAAAAGCTCTAATGGAAGTCGCAAACTGGTGATCAAGGATTTGCGGCTGTTTACGAATAGTATACGCAAGCTTACAGAGACACTGCAGACAAGCGGGCTTGTTGTCAAGCTTGATGAGCGGGAAGACGATGATAGCTATGAAATTGTGGTCAGGGTGCAAAAACCGCGTGGAGGTGAGTTGGATGGCAAGAGTGATAGCGATAATTAACCAAAAAGGCGGAGTTGGCAAGAGTACTACTGCAGTCAATTTAGGAGCCTACATGGCCTTGGCCGGCAAAAGGGTGCTGTTGGTTGACATCGACCCTCAGGGCAATGCCTCCAGTGGAGTTGGCATCGATAAGCGCAAGATTAGGCGCTGCATGTATTCGGTGCTGATTGACGGAGAAAAGATTGAAAGCATTATCGAGCCTACCGCAATCGAAAACTTCGACGTAGCGCCGGCAACCATTGATTTGGCTGGAGCGGAGATTGAATTGGTCTCTACTATTTCCAGGGAATTTCGGCTGAAGAAGGCCTTTGAGCCGATCCGGGACCGTTATGATTACGTAGTGATCGATGCTCCTCCCTCCCTTGGCTTGTTGACAGTCAATGGACTAACGGCAGCCAACTCAGTCTTGGTTCCTATTCAATGTGAGTACTACGCCTTGGAAGGCCTCAGCCAACTGGTCAGTACTATTGCCATGGTGCAGGAACACCTTAATCCGGCCCTGGAATGGGAGGGCGTTGTGATGACGATGTATGATGTTCGCACTAACTTATCGCAGCAAGTTATTGAGGATGTCCAAACTTACTTTCAGAACACGGTGCGGGTGTATAAATCTATTATTCCCCGCAATGTTCGACTCGGTGAGGCACCCAGCTTTGGTCAACCTATTGCACTGTATGATCCAAAGTCAAAGGGAGCTGAGGCATACGCAAACTTAGCCCAGGAGGTCTTGAACTCATGAGCAGCCAAAGACTAGGTAGAGGACTGCGGGCATTAATCCCCGAGATGGAAGAAGTGGAAACGGCGGGAGGGGTGCAGGAAGTACCCTTGGATCTAATTGAAGCTAATCCTTTCCAGCCCAGACAGCACTTTGATCCAGATAAACTGCAGGAATTGGCCGATTCCATTAGGGAGTTTGGCCTGCTTGAGCCGGTGATTGTTCGAAAGCGGGGCGAAGGCTATGAATTGGCAGCTGGCGAGCGGAGGGTTCGGGCAGCCAGGATTGCCGGGCTGGAGAAGATACCTGTCCTGCTCCGCGATTTCGATGATCTGGAAATGATGAAGGTGGCTTTGGTAGAAAACCTGCAGAGGGAGAATTTGAATCCCATTGAAGAGGCGGAAGGATACCAAAGACTGATTGATGAATTTGGTTTTACCCAGATCCAGGTTGCTGAAGCGGTTGGCCGAAAGAGACCTTCTGTGGCAAACTCCCTGCGGCTTTTGAATTTGGGCGAAGTAGAAAAGCAAATGGTGCAAGATGGCCATTTGACCAGTGGACATGCTAAAGTCCTATTGGGGGTCAGCGATAAGAAGAAGCGGGCCCAGCTGGCGAATCTGGTGGTCAAAGAGGATCTGAGTGTGCGGCAGCTGGAGGAATTGCTGAAGAAGGGCAAGACTGTTCCACGTAGAACACTGAAGGTAAAGAGCCCGGAACTGGTGGAACTGGAAGAAGATTTACAGAGGATCTTTGGCACTAAAGTTTCCATGAGTTACAGGCAGGGTGCTGGCCGAATTTCAATAGAATACTATTCCGACGAAGAGTTAGAGCGGCTGTTAGATATGATTAAAGGCATTTAAGAAGGGAGTGTTCCACGTGGAACACTCCCTTCTTAAATGTGCTTGCCTATAAATGTTCCACGTGGAACATGCCTATACCGTCTGCCAGGAACCTGGAGCCGCTTCAACCTCAGAAAGATGATTGCCCAGACACAGGGTCAAGGCTTCTGTTATCACATCAGCCATGCGTATAACAAGGCTAAGGCGGGTGTTTTGCAGAACCATGTGCTCCATGAAACCGGCCACGTTAACAACGCCTATGATATGGTAGTCGCCTATGTTGGGAAGTTCTTTGTTGACACCAGTGCCGGGCTGTAGCGGCCCCCGCTTGATGGAAATATAGCCCACGCTCTTCACCCTGCCAAGGCAGGCGTCAATAGCAATGATGGTGCTGTCTCGCCCGTCTTGATAAAGCATCTCCACTGTATCCGCCAAATTCAAGGCGTGAACCGGTTCATGAATTGTCCCGTAAACTGTGACGTTGGGAGGCAGGAGCCCTTGTTCCTGTCTTTTTAATAGGGCCGATCCAATAAAGGGGCCCAGAGAATCTCCAGTAGATCGATCTGTGCCGACACATACAATATCAATGAATGGCTTTAAGGGTAAAGCAGCAAGCGTTACCGCCAGGTTTGCAGCTGAAAGCGGATCGTCAAAGTGGGTTCGTCCCATCACATCCGAATGAAATAGCATGCTCCACCTCCAACGAGAATACTTGTCTTATTCTATGCAGGTTTTCCAGAATTTATGCACCGATTGAGACGGAGACCGAAATCATGATTATCTCAACTCTAGAATAGGTTGGAGAGGGGTGGTTTTGTGAGTCTATGGTCGCTGATGGGCCTTTATGTCGCAAGTGTAATTGGAGCTGGATTCGCTTCGGGCCAGGAACTGGCAGTGTTCTTCGTAAATTACGGCAAGTCAGGACTCTGGGGAATCATGGCCGCCGTTCTGGTCTTGACGTTAGGTTCTGGATTGGTTTTAGACTACTGCGCCAGTACAAATGCATCATCCTATGCTCAAATCTTTGCCAGATTCCACCCCAGATTGAGGCTGCTGTTGGATGGTCTTTATTCGCTGTTTCTTTTGGTAGGGTTAGGCGTAATGCTGGCAGGCATTGGAGCCATGGGAAGTACGGCCCTGTCTGGCCTCATGCTGCGCCTGCTGACGAGCATGATTATTCTGTTTGTGCTCAATAAAGGTGTAGAGGGTGTTGCTAAAGCCAGCAGCTGGCTGGCACCATTTCTTGTACTGACCATGTGTGGGTTTGCATTTTTCCACTTCAAGAGTGGCAAATTGGCGGTGCCCAACCAAGGCTCTTGGCGAGCTCTGGAGGCGGGAATTCTCTATGGCTCGTACAACCTAGGCTTTTCTATGACAGTTCTGGCCAGCATTCAAAGCTATATAAGCACCCGCAAGGAGCGCTGGAAACTGGCACTTCTGGCAAATTTAGCCCTTGGAATCTGTATGGTTCTGCTCTTTCTTGCCCTCTCTGCCTTGGATGTAGAGCAGCTGAAAACTTCGTTTCCTTTGGAACACTTGGTTCCAGGTCTGGGCTGGGCAGAAGCAGCATATGAACTTCTGTTGTGGGGTGCGATGTACTCTACGGCAATAGCCCATGCCCTTGCATTGACTAACCGAATTGCAGACACCTATGGGCTCTCTTGGAACGGGGCTGGGAGTATAATTGTGCTCCTATCCTTTTCCCTTTCCTACTTTGGTTTTGGTCCGCTGATCCGGATCGGCTATCCCATTCTGGGCTTGGTCGGTCTGTGGATCCTTGCCAATCTCGCCTGGGACCATGTGGTATAAAGTTGGCAGGGCGAGCAAACTTAGGTATAATAGAGGCACCTAAATGCGAAGGCGGACTCATTATGAAACCTGAAATAGACGAACTTTATGCACAGGCCTTGGCCCATTTGGATGGCTGGGAACTGGATCAGGCTGAAGAATGCCTGCGTGAACTAATTGAGCTCGACCCGGAACATGCCCGCGGTTATAACAAATTGGGGGTTGTCTTTGCACGCCGCAAAGATTTGCGCCAGGCCGAGGATTGCTTTAATCAGGCTGTNGCCTTGGATCCCGATCTGGCAGCAGCACACAGCAATCTTGGGAACATTTATTCAGAACATGGCTGGACGGACCGGGCTAAAGAGGCNTATGAGCGGGCTTTGGCCCTTGATCCCGGCAACCCGACTGCCATGCATAACCTGGGAGTGTTATTCCGGAAAAGCGGCGATATTGGCAAGGGTGTCAGTATGCTGAAACAAGCCAGTAAGGCAGAGAGGTACAGATTTCGCGACAAGGCCCGCCGTGATCCTAGCACTCGACGCATCATCAGCCTTGGCTGGATTATAGTGATTGGCATCGGGCTAGTCCTCTTCTTCTTGTTTAACAGGTAATATCCACATAGTTATCCACAGGCTTTGTGGATACTGTGCATAACCAAGGATAAAACCCCTGCTCAAGACATTTTCTGCCATGAGTATCAGCGGCTCTTGCGACGCCAGATCAAAATCATTGTCCTTTGCCGTGCTTTGAGAATGGGATCCATTATCTTTTTAAGTAAAAACATACTCCTACCCCCTTTAGAAACACCGTAGTTGCCCTTTATCATATCCAGAGAAGAAGAAAAGGTGACAGAAGGAAACAGGTTTTTGGTGGAGAAGATGTATTGTTAATGGCAGGAAGAAAAGACCATGGTAAGGAAAGGAGATGGACAATTGAAACAAACTCCATTGACCGAGAAACACAGGGCCCTCGGGGCCAGGATGGTTGATTATGCAGGTTTTGAGATGCCTGTGCAGTATGCTGGAGTTTTGGAGGAAACAAAGACTGTCCGAACTAAGGTGGGGATTTTCGACTTAACTCATATGGGTGAGTTTGAGTTGACCGGCCCAGGAGCTTTAAGCACGGTAAACTATGTCACCACAAACGATGCCAGTGTTTTGAAAGTGGGCGAGATTCAGTACACCTGCCTGACGAAGGAGGATGGCGGGATTATCGACGATATTCTCGTCTATCGTACTGGCGACGGTTTTTGGCTGGTAGTGAACGCCGCCAATGCCGCCAAGGATTATGCGTGGATTGAGAAGCATCTGCAGCCAGAGACAGAGCTTAAGGATCTCAGCGACGAGCTGACCCTCATCGCTGTGCAGGGTCCTAAGTCCGCCCCCTTGGTAGAAGAGATCCTCGGCATCTCGGTGGCGGATTTGAAAGGCTACACCTTCACTGAAGTTACATACGAAGGTGAGAAGGTGCTGTTGTCCCGTACCGGTTATACAGGTGAAGACGGCTTTGAACTCTACTTTGCCAATACGTTGGCCGAAAAATTGTGGGATGAATGTCTCCAAAAGGGTGAAAAGTACGGTGTGGCACCCATTGGACTTGGGGCCCGTGACAGTTTGCGCCTGGAGGCTAGAATGCCCCTTTACGGCAATGACATTGGTGAAGAGATCAGTCCCTTGGAGGCTGGTTTGAGTCGTTTTGTCAAACTCGACAAAGAATCCTTTATTGGTAAAGAATTCCTGCAAAAGCAAAAAGAAGAGGGAGTCCAGCGTAGACTGGTTGCCTTTGTCATGGTTGACAAGGGAATTCCCCGTCAGGGCTACCCCCTGCTCAACCTGGAAGGTGAAGAAATTGGGGCGGTGACCAGCGGTACCCATTCTCCGACCCTGGATTATCCTATTGGAATGGGCTATGTAGATGTGGCTTATGCCAAAGCAGAAACTGAAATACAGGTACAGATCAGGAAAAAGCTCGCCAAGGCAAAAATCATTAAAGGCCGCTTTTTAGCCTAGCCAAGAAGTCCGGCAGCTTTTTGCGATAACCCAAAAACTACTAAGGAGGTTTCATCATGAGTGAACAATTACGGTTTACCAAAGAACATGAGTGGATCTTAGTAAAAGGCGATGTAGTCCGCATAGGTATCAGCGATTATGCCCAGAGCGAGTTGGGGGATATCGTGTTTGTCGATCTGCCTGACGTGGGCGATCATGTGGAGGAAGGCGAAGGCTTCGCCGCTTTAGAATCTGTTAAAGCTGTATCGGACGTCTATTCCCCAGTGGGTGGCGAAATCACAGCAATCAATGAAGAACTGGAAGACAGTCCCGAATTGGTTAACGAATCTCCCATGGATAGAGGCTGGATTGTAGAAATTAAGGTTGACGGTGTAGTTCAGGTAGACGATCTAATGAATAAAGAGGAGTATGAAGCATTCCTGAAGGAGGTTTAATATGCGCTATCTTTCGATAACGCAGGAAGAACGGGAAGAGATGCTGAGAAGTCTCGGGATAGATAAGATTGAAGATCTTTTTACTGCTATCCCCGAGCGGATGCGTCTCGACGAAGACCTGGATCTCCCTCCGCCCTTGACCGAGGCCGAGTTGGTTCGCCATTTCTCGGAGCTAGCTGCAAAGAACAAGGATCTCAAATCCTCCGTCTCCTTTTTGGGGGGAGGGGCATACGATCACTTGGTTCCCAGCATCATTAAGCACATTGTAGGCCGGGGAGAGTTTCTCACGGCTTATACACCTTACCAGCCGGAGATTACCCAGGGTGTCCTGCAGAGCATTTTCGAATATCAGACAATGATTTGTGAACTGACTGGTATGGAAGCATCTAACGCTTCCATGTATGACGGTGCCAGCGCACTGGCTGAGGCCGCCCTGATGGCTTGCGCAGCAACCCGCAGGGAGCTTGTGGTACTTCCCGAGTCGCTTCACCCTGAGTGGAGAGATGTTGTCCAGCTCTACCTAGAGAGCCAGGACGTTAACATCGCCTACCTGCCCTATGACGAGGCAACCGGTGTGGTTGATGCTAAGGCATTTGAGGCCATCTCGTGGTCTGAAGCAGCCTGCGTTGTTGTACAGCAGCCCAACTTCTTTGGACTTTTGGAGAATGTGGCTGCCTTTAGTCAGGTTGCCAAAGAAAGTGGTGCCCTGCTGGTTATGGCAGTGGATCCAGTCAGCCTCAGCCTGCTCAAATCCCCAGGCGAGCTCGGTGCTGACATTGTGGTCGGCGACGGACAAAGCCTTGGTAATGCTATGGGTTTTGGCGGACCTTCAGTAGGTTTCTTTGCCACCAGCAGTACCAAACTGATTCGGCGTATGCCTGGGCGGGTTGTAGGTGAAACAGTAGATACAGACGGCACCAGGGGATTTGTACTCACCCTGCAGACACGTGAGCAGCATATCCGCCGGGAGAAGGCTACGTCGAACATTTGTTCCAACCAAGCCTTAAACGCCCTGATTACCACCATCTACCTCAGCGTCTTGGGTAAAGAGGGCTTCAAGGATCTCGGCAGCCAATGCCTGCAGAAAGCTAACTACATGAAACAGCGCTTGCTGGAAATTGATGGACTAACCTCCCCCTTTAGCGCACCTTCCTTTAGGGAATTTGTGATTCATGGTGCTGTAAATTGGGAAGAAGTCAATGCACGCCTGCTCGAGCATGGTTTCGTCGGAGGATTGCCCTTAGCCCGCTTTGGCCTGCCTGAATATGTACTTTTCTCTGTAACAGAGGCCCGGACCAAAGAAGAAATCGACAGTTTTGTAAATACACTAAGGGGGTTGATCTCATGACAGAACGCAAACTTGTCCCCTTAATTTTTGAACGTTCTACACCTGGGCGCCGGGGTTACAGACTTCCCGAACTGGATGTTCCTGAGGTACCAGTCACAGAGTTGATTCCAGGAGAATTTTTGCGTGATGAGCCCCCTGCTCTGCCCGAAGTCAGCGAGCTTGAAGTGGTCCGTCACTATACCCAGCTTTCCAGATTAAATCATGGTGTGGATGTGGGCTTTTATCCCCTCGGTTCCTGCACTATGAAGTACAATCCCAGGGTGAATGAAGATGTAACCAGCATGCCCGGGTTTGCCGCAATTCACCCCTATCAGCCTGAAGAGACTGTACAGGGAGCTTTGGAGCTAATGTACAATCTAGGTGAGTATTTGGCCACCATTTCCGGTCTGCATGCAACTACACTGCAGCCGGCTGCCGGTGCCCACGGCGAACTGACTGGTCTGCTGGTCATTAAGGCCCACCACACCAAGCGGGGCGAAAGTCATCGCACTGAGATGATCATTCCTGACTCTGCACATGGAACCAACCCAGCCAGCTGTGCCATGGTTGGCTACAAGGTAGTAGAGGTGCCATCGAATGAGCGGGGCGGTGTGGATGTAGAAGCGCTCAAAGGTCTTGTGGGGCCTAACACAGCCGGACTGATGCTCACCAATCCCAACACCTTGGGTCTTTTCGATGAAAATATCTGTGAAATAGCGGAGATTATCCATGATGCGGGCGGCCTGCTTTACTATGACGGGGCAAATGCCAACGCAATTATGGGAATTGCTCGTCCTGGCGATATGGGCTTTGATGTAGTGCACTTCAATCTGCACAAAACCTTCTCCACGCCCCATGGCGGCGGCGGACCAGGTGCCGGCCCCATCGTTGTCTGCAAGGATTTGGCGCAATTTTTGCCAGGACCAATTGTGGTGAAAGACGGTGACAATTATCGCTTTGCAACACCGGAAAACTCGATTGGACGTGTGTGCTCGTTTTACGGCAACTTCCTGGTCTACGCCAAGGCCTATGCCTATATCCGCTCCCATGGACCTAAAGGCTTGAGAGAGGTTAGCGAAACTGCGGTACTGAACGCCAATTACATGATGAACAAACTGAAGGACATCTACCATCTGCCCTATGATCGGACCTGTATGCATGAGTTTGTGCTCTCCGGCTCCTGGCAGAAGGACTACAACGGCGTAAGAACCCTAGACATTGCCAAACGTCTCTTAGATCACGGTTACCATGCACCTACAGTGTATTTCCCCATGGTAGTGGATGAGGCAATAATGATTGAGCCAACTGAAACTGAACCGAAATCTACTTTGGATGAGTTTATTGACGTCATGCGTGAGATCGCAGAGGAAGCAAAGAAAGATCCGGAACTGCTCAAGACAGCACCCCACACTACACCGCTGAAGCGGCTCGATGAGGCGCAGGCGGCACGGAAACCGGTCTTGCGCTGGGAAAAACCTGAATAAAAAACAATCCCCCTTCCCTAAGGAAGGGGGATGTTTTCTTAATGGCTGGTAAACTAGTTTGCGTATTCCTTTGGCTCCCACTGTACTTGGATATCAGACTCCTGTTCCAGGAGATAGAGGTAGCTTTCTAAATCTAAAGCCTTGCTGCCCCGGTAATCCCGCTCAACCTCTTCAGCCAGATCTGCAAAGACAGCTTCTTTGGCCTCATTCTTGGCATGAACGATGATGACATGCCAGCCGTATTGACTCTCGGTAATGCCGTATTCTCCAACGGGCAGAGCGAAGGCCATCTCTTCAAACTCTTCAACAGTCAAGCCCCTTTGGATGTGTCCAAGGTAGCCGCCTTGCTGGGCTGTGCCTGGATCGAGGGAATATTCTTCGGCTAGAGTGATCAGATCGCCGCCGTCTTTCAGGAGCTCCAATACTTCATTAGCCTCTTCTTCTGTATCCACTAGAATGTGACTTACTTCCACGGTTTCAGGCTGATCATAAGAGGAGCGGTTCTCCTGGAAGAATGCTTCAACGGCACCTTCTTCCACTTCTACTTCAGCCCTGGCCAGCTGGCCAATGAGCATATTCCATTTCAGCTGGGCAATAAATGCCTCTTCTGAGACATTGTTCTGCATAAGGAACATATAAAGCCCTTGCATTCCGCCGAGCTGGGCAATAACCATATCCAGCAGTTCTCCGAATTCTTCTTCATCAAGTGTGACGCCTAGCTGTTCTGCTCTCTGTCTAATAATCTCATCCTGGACAAGTTCCTGGAGGGCAAAAAACCCGTATTGATTCTCTAACAGTGTGTAAAACTGGTCTCTAGTAATGGCTACTCCGTTTACGGTAGCCACCACTTCGCTGCCTTGCTCCGCCAATAGCGTCCCGGGGGCGAAGAGGGAGAGGGTAAGAATTACTAGCAAGAGTACAACATTAATCTTTTTCAAGAAGGTCATCCTTTCTGTATGGTTCATCACTCCATAATTCTCGGTTCCCCGGCAATCCCCTTTTAATATTGTGGATAAACCTATGCTATAATTATTGTAATAGAGGGAAAAGGTGGGAAGAATATGCATGAACTGGGGCAAATCTTACGTTTGAAGAAGAAGCATGCTTGCGGAGGTCAAACCTGGGAAGTGCTCAAACCAGGTGTGGATACCCGTCTGAAATGCACCACATGCGGGCGGGTAATTCTCATACCCCGGGACAAACTCGTTCGCCAGATCATCAAGTGAGGGGAACATCCTCCCCCGAGAGAATATAATAACCCAACCATGCCTAGGAGGTTGGTAGCTGTGGGAAAAATCCGTCACCTTTTTGCCGGCAGTAATTCGGGGAAAGGCTTTTACTCCCTTTTTGACAACATCATTGGCCCTGAGGCCAGGCGAGTGTATTTACTGAAGGGCGGCCCCGGTACGGGCAAATCCCGTTTGATGAGTCATATTGCAGGCGCATTAGCAGAGGAAGGCATCGATCAGGAGCGCTTTTTTTGCAGCTCGGATTCTAAAGCCCTGGACGCTGTCTCCTTTCCTACGCTAGGCATCGCAATGATCGATGCAACAGCTCCCCACGCCTTGGAGGCCACTTGGCCTGGTTGCCGGGATCACCTGGTTAACTTAGGGCACTTTTGGTCAACGAAGATGCTTGAGGCAAAGCGGGATGAGATTATGAGGGGAGGCCGCATCAAACAGGGCCATTTTGCAGCTTCCTTCCGCTATTTTGCCGCCGCCCTGGCCGTGGAGGAAAACATCGCCTGCCGCCAGGAAACAGGGCAAAGGAGCTTTGACTGCAGCTGGGAGCTAGAGGAAATCTTCGCTTTGTTATCGTCATCAACCGCAAGCGCGGGGGATCGAACGGACACGATCCGCCGCCTCTTCGCTTCAGCCCTAACCCCTGAGGGTTATGTAAGCCATATCCAGAGCCTCTCAGCGGATATGACCCATCTCTTTATACTGACCGGGGGTATGGGAACAGCCCAAAACGCATTGCTGGGTAGGATTGCCAGTTATGCCCAGGGCAGAGGGTATGATTTAGAAGCCTTTCATTATCCTTTGAATCCAAAGCGTCTCCTTCACCTCTTTATCCCTGAGGCCGGTGTTGGGGTGTTAAGTGAAATTCCCCTCGAGGATCTTGGCAAACTCAAGGGCCGGCGAATTGCATGCGGCCCTGTGGTAACCTCCGCGGACGGAGGAGATTTGAGACTTTATCAGGAACTCTTACAGCGCGGCTTTGATTCCTTGGTAGAGGCCCAGTCCAGCCACCATTTTGTGGAAGAAATCTACACCCAGGCCATGGACTTCGACTCACTTAATACCTGCCGCGATCAGATTTTAGCAGAGATCCTCTCATAGGGACGACTGCTGATACTTCTGGACAAAGCGCAAAAGGGGAATTCCCAAGACCAAGACAACCACACTTTGCCCGGCGCCTATGCTCAGTACCAGGGGCCAGTAGGCCGGCAAGTCCAGGATGTACCAGAGGTACAAGCTTACCAAGAAAGCATTGAGGACTATAGGTGAGGCATAGCCTATGATCTTTCCCTTATAGCGATAGGTGAGATAGGCAGCTAAAAGCGTAACAAGACTGCCGCCAAAAATGTCCCAGGGCCCTTGTCCACCAAGAATGTTTGCCAATAGTGCTCCTACATAGAGCCCTCCGATGGCCTCCGGATAGACCATGGGCAGCAAAGTTAACGCTTCAGCCACTCGCAGCTGAATCGGTCCGAAACTAATTGCTTGAAATACAAAAACCAAGATGATGTAGAGCGCAGCAACAATGCCTGCCCTCGCTAGACGTTTCATAACGTTTCCTCCTTCATCTCAGTTTACCTTTTTGGAGGTGCAAAATCAATGGCATTGCGTATTGGCATAATCGGCCTTCCCAACGTGGGAAAATCCACCGTTTTTAACGCGCTGACCAAACTTGATGTACCTGCCCTTAACTATCCCTTCTGCACCATAGACCCAAACCAGGGTATGGTCTTAATACCTGACGACCGCCTGCAGAAAATAGCGGAAGTCAGTCAGCCCAAGATACTCACTGGTTCTACAATTGAGTTTGTAGATATTGCGGGGCTGGTGAAGGGAGCCAGCCGGGGGGAGGGTTTGGGCAACCAGTTCCTGGCCCATATCCGGGAGATGGATGCGCTGGCCCATGTAGTGCGTTTGTTTACCGCAAACGATGTGGCCAGCCAAGAAGAAGGAGTTGACCCTTTACGGGATATTGAGATCGTTGATTTAGAACTTATCCTGGCTGATCTCCAGACTTTACAGCGGCGCAGGGAGCGGACTGCCCGGATGCTCAAAACCGGTGAAGCCCAGTACCGCGAAGAACTGGCGCTGTTAGAACAATACCAGGAGGTTCTCGAAAAAGGTATCCCTCTGCGCCGCACCGACCTACCCTTGATTGCAGACTTACCTCTACTTTCCGCCAAGCCGGTGATGTACATAGCCAACACCAACGAAGGAGAATATGGACTGGATCCGGCCTTTAAGGAATGGGCAGCAGCGGAGAATGCGGAAGTAGTGATAATGGCTGCAGACTTCGAAATGGAGCTTAGTCGTTTAGACCCTGCTGATGCTGAGCTTTTCTTAGCTGAAGCGCAGATGGACAAGCCTGCCTTGCACCGTTTGGTTGCTGCAGGGGTTCGTCTTCTAGATTTGCTTACCTTTTACACCATTAAGGGTGATGAAACCAGATCGTGGATTATTTCCCGGGGAATGTTAGGGCCCCAAGCAGCAGGGAACATCCATTCTGATATGGAGCGGGGATTCATTCGGGCTGAGGTGATCGATTGGAAAATATTGGTAGATGAGGGGTCCTTGGCAAGCTGCCGGGACAAAGGTCTAGTTCGCATTGAAGGTAAGGACTATGTTGTCCAGGATGGGGATGTAATTTTCTTCCGTTTCAATGTTTGACTTCAAAATAGAGCGGTGATATAATAAACGGTGCCCTGCCCTAAGCTTGTCTTAGGGCCATATGTCCAGAGGGGAGGTGAAGCTACGGTGCGTAGTTATGAGCTAATGGTGATCTTTGTCCCAAGTCTCGACGAAGAAGGGCTAGATGCCCAAATCGAACGAACCAAGGGCCTGATTGAAGGCATCGGCGGTGAGGTCGAGAAAGTTGATAAATGGGGCAAGCGCCGGTTTGCATACGAAATCAACGATAATACCGAGGGCTTCTATGTGGTGATCGATTTTAAAGCAGAAAGCGGAGCGACTTCTGAGGTCGAACGTATTCTTAAGATCACTGATGAAGTCATTCGTTATCTGCTCGTTCGTACGGATCAAGAATGAGCTAAGGAGTGACGAAAGGTGTTAAACAAGGTTATTCTTATTGGGCGACTCGTAGCTGATCCACAATTACGCTATACCCAATCAGGTATAGCGGTTACCAACTTTACACTTGCAGTGGATCGTCCCTTTGTAACCCAGAGTGGTGAAAGGGAAGCTGATTTCATTGATATCGTAACGTGGCGCAAGTTGGCTGAAGTGTGTGCCAACCACTTGAACAAGGGCCGCCTCGTTGCCGTGGAAGGACGATTGCAGATCCGCTCCTACGATGACCAAAACGGTATCAGACGCAAGGCTGCCGAAATAGTGGCTGATAATGTGCGCTTTTTGGATCGCGCTCAGGACAGTGGATCCGTTGAATCAGCAGATGGACCGCCCGAACCGGAGTTTGATGACATTCCATTTTAATCTCATGGGTTTGGAGGCGAGATAATGGCAAGAGACAGAGGCCGTAGAGGCAGGAGAAAAGTCTGCTCTTTCTGCGTTGACAAGATTGAGCAAGTTGACTACAAAGAAGTAGGCCGTCTACGTCGCTATATTACAGAACGAGGCAAAATTTTGCCACGGCGGATTTCTGGTAACTGTGCGAAGCACCAAAGACAAGTTACCAACGCAATCAAGCGGGCCCGCTATATGGCATTGATGCCTTATACAGTTGATTAAGAACTTAAGGAGCAGCCAAGCTGCTCCTTTTTCGAATTGAAATCAGAGGTGAATGTATGAAGACCCGGTCCTTAACTGAGGGAGCTATGCTTGGGGCTATCACTGTCCTAGTGGCTATACTTGGTGAATACATCGGAGTTCCGTCGATCATAGTGCCCATACCGCTCATGCTTTTAGTCTATCGCCAGGGATTTCAATACGGAATTCTTGCGGCGATAGCTGCTGCTTTGATTTCCAGCTTTGTGGCAGGTCATGTTTTCTCAGGTCTGTCCATTATTATCTGGGGTTTTGTCGGGGTAGCCCTCGGCTTGGCCCTGCGGGAAAAATTCTCTTTTGCCAAGCTGATGGCAGTTGGCGTACTGTCCAATCTGGTCGTTTTTGGCCTGAACTTGCTCCTGTACTCCTTGATCATCGGCGGTAATATGCTCACTGACCTTTTGGCCATGATGAATGAAGCCCTTCAGCAAGCGGCGGAAATGTCGCAAAGCTTAGGTGTGACAGGTGAGGCCCTGCAGCAGTACGAAGCGCTGCAGACTTTCTTGCCGATTGTGCTGCGCACGGGTTTACCTTCATTGCTGCTAGTGTATTCGGTCAGTATGAGCTATATCAACCTGGTAATTGGCCGGGCGATCTTAAAGCGTCTTGGTGACAGTGCCATGCCCGTGATTATGCCCTTTTCGAGGTGGAGAATCCCCGGATATTTCAGTTTGCTCTTTGCGTTTGGATTAATCGTAACCACCATGGCCCAGGCGAGACCACTCCCTGACTGGCTGCAGTTTTTAGGTTTAAATGCTTTTCTGATTTCCTTTTACTCCTACTTAGTTGCAGGTGTATCCCTGGCATGGTATTATTTCCAGAAGAAGAACGTGCCTGTGTTCTTGCGCGTGTTGTTTGTTTTTATGCTCTTTTCGATGCCACTGGTGCTGATGGTCTTAATTGTGCTGACAGTGGCAGATGGGGTCTTTGATTTTCGCAAATTAAATTCCCCAGAAGACAAAAATTAGAGGGGTGGGTGTCTTATGAAAGTTATTCTTCAGGCAGATGTAAAGAAGATTGGCAAAAAGGGTGATGTGGTTGATGTGGCAGAGGGATACGGCCGCAACTACCTTATACCTAGGGGTCTGGCTGTGGAAGCCAGTGCAGGAAACCTGCGGCAGGTGGCTGAGGTGAAAAGGGCCGAGTCCACCAGGGCAGACCGGGAGCTGAAAGAGGCGGAAAGAATAGGAACCACCCTGCAGGATCAGACAGTGAAGGTTACTGCTAAAGTCGGAGACGGAGGCAGGCTCTTCGGTTCTATTACAACCCAGGAAATTGCAGAACAGCTCCGCAAGCAGTTCTCGGTAGAAATTGACAAGAGGAAAATTGATGTCCAAGAGCCAATTAAGACGCTGGGTTCACATCCTGTGACTGTGAAAGTCCATCCCAAAGTCCATGTGACGGTCACGGTGGAGGTCACACCTCAGTAGCCTTGGCGGGAAATACTTACTTGGAGGGTTAATCTCCATTGGATACAAAACAACTGACAACAAACCAAACACTCTCTGACTTCAAACCTTCATTAGAAAAACATGTTTCAGCGCTCTTAACGCTGCTAGCGGAGGTACACGGACACGATCAGCTGGTCTTGAAAGCGGGCAAGCTTGATTCACTGGAACTTATGCAGTCAGAAAAAATCGAAGATCGGGTTCTGGCCCTGGAACGTTTGGTCCTCGAGGATCCAACCATCGTCGAGCACAGGCAGCCGGAGGAAGTAGATGAAGTCCTCAGTGAACTGGAGGATCATCTTGCTGATCTCTTGGCCAAACGCGCGGTGGAAGATCAAATCGAGGCAAAGGTCAGCGCGAAAATGCAGGAGCGCCATCTGGAGTATGTTCGGGATATTCGCACCCAGGTGCTGAAGGAAGAAGGCGGGCCTGATAATGCCCAGACACTGAAAAAGTACGCTGAACTGGAGATTTTGGAACAGCGCGGCCTTTCCCGTTCTAGCGTGGATTTAATGCGACCCCAAAGACTCGATGAAGTTATCGGTCAAGACGATGCGATTAAATCGCTCCTTACCAAATTGAGTTCGCCCTATCCTCAGCACATTTTGCTCTATGGTCCTCCTGGAGTTGGCAAGACTACTGTGGCCCGCCTGGCGCTGCAGGTTGCTAAGTCTAAGGCCTACACTCCCTTCGCCGAGGATGCGCCCTTTATTGAGGTGGATGGAACAACGCTTCGCTGGGATCCCAGGGAGGTAACCAATCCCCTGATTGGCTCAGTCCATGATCCGATTTATCAAGGGGCCAGGCGTGATTTGGCAGATGGGGCAGTGCCCGAACCTAAACTGGGTCTGGTGACGGAAGCACATGGGGGCGTACTTTTTATTGACGAAATTGGAGAGCTGGACCCTGTCTTGCAGAACAAGCTCCTCAAGGTTCTTGAAGATAAGAGAGTTGACTTCGAGTCCTCCTATTACGATCCCCATGATCCGAACATTCCTAAATATATTCATCAGCTCTTTACCCAGGGTGCACCTGCAGACTTTGTTCTCATCGGTGCTACAACCCGGGATCCGTCCGAGATCAGTCCAGCCTTCCGTTCTCGCTGCGCCGAGGTGTTTTTTGATCCGCTTACGCCTGAAGATATTGTACAAATCGTGCAGGCGGCGGGGGAGCGTTTAGATGTGGCGCTCGAACCTGGTGTAGCAGAATTGGTGGCTGAGTATACAATTGAGGGCAGGAAGGCAACGCGCCTTTTGGCTGATGCCTTTAGCGCCGCGCTCTACAGAGACGACGGCGGTCCAGGAGAGGTGATCGTTACCACTGCTGATATGCGGGAAGTGATCCAGTCTGCCCGTTTGAGCTCCTTCAGCGGTGCGAAAGCTTCTGACAGCAGTGAAGTAGGCCGTATTCTCGGCCTGGGCGTCAGCGGCTATCTAGGTTCGGTCCTAGAGATTGAAGCTGTAGCATTTCCCAGCAAAGAGCCTGGCAAAGGCCGGGTTCGCTTTAACGATACGGCAGGAAGCATGGCAAAAGACAGCGTATTTAATGCTGCTTCCGTCTTCCGTGCTTTAACAGGTCAGAACTTGGATGATTTTGATGTCCATGTCAATGTTGTTGGCGGGGGAAACATCGATGGGCCTTCAGCAGGCGTAGCAGTCTTGGCGGCCATTATCAGTGCCGTTCGGGATCTGCCCATTCCCCAAGACATTGCCGTTACCGGCGAGCTCTCGCTAAGGGGCAAGGTGAAGGCGATAGGCGGTTTACACGCCAAGATTTATGGTGCCAAACACGCTGGAGTTAAGAAGGTGTTTGTGCCTAAAGAAAACATGGACAACCTTCCCCAGTTTACTGGTGAAGTTGAAGTGATTCCCATTGATGACGTCTCCGAGTTTCTAACCTTCATTTTCCCCCAGGACTCTGCCAAGACCTCTCGATTGATCGCTAATTAGGAGCAATAAGAAGACAAACAGACCGACTGCCCGCCCTGGGCACTCGGTTTTTTCTTGCCGTGAATTGCAGGTAAGGGGTGGGACGTGATAGACTAGGGGTAGACTACAAAAAAGGGAGGAGAGCTGAGTGGACAGCGATTGGCCTAGTTGTCTGGAAACGAACAAGGAAACAGAGCGGCCGTTTAGACTTGAGCGTCTGCCCATCTCTTCCGGTCCCTCTTGTTCTCGAATTGTTCGTTTTTAGACTCCAATATTAACGCAAGGAGGATAAAAACATGGCAATTCAAGACTGGCGCGATTTAGAGCGCCTAGTATTGGCACGGGACTTTAAGACGATCAAAACTGCATTACCCAGTTTTCAGGATGCAGATATCGCTGCTTTTTTGGATGAGTTAAGCCGCGAGCATACGGTCATTGTCTTTCGCCTATTATCCAAAGACCGGGCGGCAGAGGTTTTTTCCTATCTTTCCATTGAGATGCAAGAGTATATTGTTGGGGCGATTACAGATCAAGAAGTGGGCACCATCATCGATCAGCTTTTTGTGGATGATGCCGCCGATTTCTTGGAGGAAATGCCCGCCAGTGTCGTTAAAAGGGTGCTCCGGAACGCTTCCCCGGAGACGAGATCCCTAATCAATCAGTTTCTCCAGTACCCGCCCTATTCCGCGGGGAGCATCATGACAGCAGAGTTTGCCGACTTGAAAAAGACGATGACTGTGGCCGACGCCTTTATGCGCATTCGGCGCACTGCACTTGATAAAGAAACAGTTTATACCTGTTATGTGATTGACGGCAATCGGCGTCTGGAGGGTGTTGTTACAGTCAAGGAACTTTTTTTGGCCGATGAGGCTGCAATTATTGGCGATATAATGGAGACCAAAGTCATTTCCGCCCGGACCAGCGATGATCAGGAAGATGTGGCAGGACTCTTTTCCCGCTATGACTTCTTGTCGCTGCCTGTGGTGGATGAAGAAAACAGATTGGTTGGCATTGTCACCTTCGACGACATCATGGAAGTTATTCATCAGGAAGCTACGGAAGACTTCCAGAAAATGGCGGCAATGGCCCCGTCAGAGAAGCCCTATCTAAAGACGGGTGTCTTTACCCTGGCCAAGCATAGAATCGGTTGGCTGATGGTGCTCATGGTCACCGGCATGGTGGTGGGCGCGATTTTGGCCCGCTATGAAGAGGCGTTTTTGGCAGTCCCTCTCCTGGTCACCTTCATTCCTATGCTTACCGATACGGGCGGCAATTCGGGCTCCCAAAGTTCAACTTTGGTGATCCGCGGTCTGGCCCTGAAAGAAATCACGGTCAGCGACTTCGGACGGGTTCTCCTGAAAGAGCTGGGCGTTGGGGCCCTGGTGGGCCTTGCTTTAGCTGCAGCTAATTTCTTACGCCTTGTCATAACCTATCCAGGCGATTATATGCTCGCCTTAGCTGTTTCCCTGGCGCTGTTTGCCACTGTGATTATAGGCAAGACCGCGGGAAGTATGCTGCCTCTGCTGGCGAAAATAGTTAAAGTGGATCCGGCCATCATGGCTGCTCCACTTATTACCACAATCGTAGATGCCAGTGCTTTAGTAATTTATTTTAAAGTCGTAGAAGTTTTGCTCCTTAACTAAGGAGCATGGCCCCGTGCGAGGCGCCGAAGACGTAGACTTCTGCCGTGAGGTTCGTTTTGGCTGCATAGTCTGCGGTCACCCTTTGCTCAAATTCGGCCAACCGCTCACGGGGAACCAGTGCAATGGCACAGCCGCCAAACCCTGCCCCCGTCATCCGTGCTCCTAATACCCCGGGCTGCCCTAGGCTTAAATCAACCAGCAAGTCAAGTTCGGGGCAGCTGACCTCAAAATCGTTTTGCAGACTGCGATGGGATTTGGTCAGCTCTTGACCGAAGGTGACCAAATCACCTGCCCTGAGAGCCTCAATGCCTGAAAGCACCCGATTGTTCTCAGTAACTACGTGCCTGGCCCTTTTGGCAAGGAGCTGGGGAAGGGCATTAACGAGGGGAAGATCCTCAACCGTCACATCCCTTAAGGCTGTGATTTTAGGCAGATCCTTTGTCAAAAGCCGCACTGCATCCATACATTCCTGGCGGCGGTCATTATAGGCTGAATCCACAAGCCCCCTGCGCACGCCGCTGTTGATGACAGCTACAGCATAGCCGTGCTGCTCAAAGGGGGTTGGGACTAAATCATAATCCAGGCTGCGGCAGTCCAGAAACAGGGCATGGTCTTTATGGCCCATCATGGAAGCAAATTGGTCCATAATGCCTGAAGCCACACCAACAAAGTCATTTTCCGCCCTCTGGGCCATTTTAATCAAACTCACACTATCCACTGCAAAGTCGTGCAGTGTGGTAAGCAAAACTGCCGCCGCCACCTCTAAGGCTGCTGAGGAAGAAAGGCCTGCTCCCTGCGGCACATTTCCGTAAATGACAATGTCCATGCCTTGGGGCTCGAAACCGGCTGACTGAAATTCCCTGCACACGCCGCGGATATAATTGGACCAATTCTTCTTGTCAGAAGGTACGATGTCTTGCAGGGCAAAGCTGTCCTGAACATCATAATTAAGGGAATAAAGGTTGACCCGATCGCTTTTGTTTAATGCCCCGGCCATAGCGATGCCGGCATCAATGGCCATGGGAAAGACGAAACCGTCGTTGTAATCGGTGTGTTCGCCCAAAAGGTTAACCCGTCCGGGGGCCCAGACTACAAGGGGTTCCCCGGAGCTCGCAAATTTAGCTCGAAACTCTCTTTGCAGCTTATTTTTCATGCTGATCACCTCGCAGTTTTGCAGCCTGATCTTCCGGGCTCATATCAGTGATAAAAGTGCCGCTGCCTGATTCTACCCCCGCTAGGTACTTGAGTTTATCCGCGGTGCGATTGAGCGGGTAGAACTCTATATGGAAATGATAATGGGGATAGTCGCCCTTAGGCGGCGCCTGATGGAACGCCATCATATAAGGCAGGGAGAAATCAAAGAGCCCGTCGTACTTGACTAAAACGTCCTTCAGCACCACAGCCAGCCCCTGTTGTTCCTCTGGGGTTAGGTCTGCTAGACTTTGCAGGTGGCGCCGGGGGTAAATATGGACCTCAAAAGGATAGCGGGCAAAGAAGGGCACAAAGGCTGTGAACTGGTCATTTTCAGCAACAATGCGCACCTTGTCTTCCCTTTCTTCGGCCAGAATATCGCAATAGAGGCACTGTTCTGTGGCTGCATGGTGCTCCAAGGCCGCCTGAAGCTCCTTTTCCACCGTTGGCGGTATAAAGGGGAAAGCATAGATCTGCCCATGGGGATGACTAAGCGTAACCCCCACCGCATCACCCTTGTTTTCGAAGATAAATACATACTGGATACCTGGTTTCATGCCTAAGTCGAGGTAGCGGTCTGTCCATACTTCGATTAAATTTCTAATATGTTCTGCTGACTCTTCTGCCAGGCTGCTGTTGTGCTTGGCTGAGTAAAGTACAACTTCACACACCCCCTCCGCCGGTGCAGTCTGATAAAGGGCACTGCCTTCAACCTCGAGGGGCGGGGGCGGCTGGCTGAGGGATGGGAACCTGTTTTCAAACACCACAATTTCATAGTCCTCTGCCGGAACTTCCGTGGGAAAGGCCCCAGGCAGTGTAGGACAGAGGGGACAATACTCCGCAGGGGGCTTGTAGGTACGTTCCTGGCGGTGAGCGGCCACAATCACCCACTCCCTTAACTGTGGATTCCAGCGCAGCTCAGACATCCTCTTCCTCCTTCCTTTTTACTTGCTTGGGAAAGGTATAGAAGATGATGTAACGTCCGTCTTCTTTGGTTTTTACCTCTTTTTTCACGGGGTACACCTCCAAGAGTCCTATTCTACAAAAAACTTGCCTCACCTTTCAAGGGAATCAGCCTTGGATCTTGAAAATACTATATATACCAATAGACACGGAGGGATTGGAATATGCGTAAGATAGTTCACACCGAAAAGGCTCCGGCAGCGGTAGGTCCCTACAGCCAGGGAGTTCGGGCAGGCAATCTGCTTTTTATTTCCGGCCAGTTGGGCGTAAATATGGCTACCGGTGAAATTGCCTACGGCGATGTAGAAGAACAGAGCAGGCAAGTGCTGAACAATCTCCAAACCATTGCCCAGGCTGGAGGGAGCAGTTTGGCCAACGCTGTGAAGGTGTCAGTCTACCTGACCGATATGGGGGATTTTGACAAGATGAATGCTGTTTACGCCACATTCTTCCCGGAAAATCCGCCTGCCAGGGTCTGCGTAGAAGTGAACGCCCTGCCAAAAGGCGTAGAGGTCGAGATGGATGTAGTTTGCCTATGTGAAGAATAAGCACTTTTCAAGGGAGGACGAGAAATGTCCAAATTGCGTGTAGGGGTAGTTTACGGCGGTCGATCAGGGGAACACGAAGTTTCTCTAATTTCCGCCCAGTCAGTTATGGATGCTCTGGATCAGAATAAATACACTATCATCCCCATGAAAATCCGCAGGGACGGGAGATGGGAAGGGCCTTCCATTCAGGCAGATCCTGCAGGAAATCCCAATCTAGATGTGGTGTTTCCGGTGCTGCATGGTCCCTACGGTGAAGATGGCACTATCCAGGGCCTCCTTGAAATGGCAAATCTCCCCTATGTGGGGGCGGGGGTAGCAGCTTCTGCAGCAGCCATGGACAAAGTCCTGATGCGCAGACTCTTTGCCCAGACGGGCCTGCCTCTCCTTCCTTGGGACACGTTTTTGCACTATGAATGGCAGGAAGGGGCAGCTGAGATTAAGGCACGTTTGGCAAGGGACCTAGGTTTCCCCATGTTTGTTAAACCTGCTAACTTAGGCTCCAGTGTGGGCATTAGCAAAGTGAAGTCCGTCGCGGAGTTAGACGCAGCTGTTGAACTGGCCTTGGCCTATGATCGTAAAGTAGTGGTGGAGCAGGGCCTAATTGGGGCCCGGGAGGTGGAGTGCAGCGTCTTAGGGCATAACAAGCCCCAGGCGTCTGTGCCGGGTGAAATTGTACCTGCCCATGAGTTTTACGATTATCAGGCGAAATACCACAATGAAGACTCCCGCCTGATTATCCCTGCACCCCTTGATGAGAAGCAGGTTGAGCAGATCCAAGACTTGGCCGTCCGGGCTTTTCAGGCCGTGGACTGTTCGGGGATGGGGCGCGTAGATTTCTTCCTTGATCAGCAGGGCAAAGTCTTCGTTAACGAAATTAACACCATTCCAGGCTTTACCCAAATTTCCATGTACCCCAAGCTATGGGAACATTCAGGTCTGCCCTATTCCAGGCTGCTGGACCGCTTAATCGAAATTGCCCTGGAAAAGCATAGGGAGCGGCAGATGCTGCGCACTAATATTTCTTAAGGCAGGTGATGGGCTAGCGCGATGATCATTCAGGATTTATGGAAGTTTTATGGAGATGAACTAGTTTTTCAAAATGTCAGCGCCAATATTGGCCCTGCCGATCACATAGGTTTTGTAGGGGCTAATGGCGTGGGAAAAACCACACTCCTCAAAACCCTGGTGGGCGAACTTAGCGCCGAACGGGGCCAGGTCATTTGCCCCGGCGGGTATACATATGGCTCCCTCTGGCAGACGCCGCCTGCAAATATGCAGTCTTTGCAGGAGTATTTGCTAGAACCCTTTGCACACCAAGTTGAATTGGAGCAGAACATGCGGGCGCTAGAGCAAAAAATGGCTGAGCTAGGTCAGGGCCCAGAGCTTGATCGGGCCATAGAGGACTATGCCCGCCTGCAGGATCGCTTTGAACATCAGGGCGGCTATGATTACTTGGTGCAGATCAGCAGCATCACCACAGGACTTGGTTTTTCTGAAGCAGACTTGGCCCGCAGGCTCCACACCTTCAGCGGAGGGGAGCAGATGCGGGTAAGTTTAGCTCGCCTACTTTTAACAAGGCCTTCCCTTTTGGTGCTGGACGAGCCCACCAATCACCTGGACGTAGAAGCCATCCAATGGCTTGAAGACTTTCTCGGGGCCTATCAGGGGGCCTTTATAGTGGTGTCCCATGATCGCTACTTTTTGGACAAGGTGGCCACAACCATTTGGGAGCTGCAGCAGCACAAACTTTATCAGTACAAGGGCAATTATTCTGCCTACCTTCCCCAGCGTGAACTGCGGCAGGCCCAAATCGAGGAGAACCTGGAGAGGCAAGAGCAGGAACGGGCCCGCATGGAGTTTTTTATTCAAAAATTCAAAGCAGGAACCCGCTCCCGGCAGGCCAAGAGTATGGAAAAGAAACTGGCCCGCCTGCCCGATATTGAGCGGATTTTAGAGGATCCGGCCATGGCCTTCCGTTTTGAACCGAAGCGGCAGTCAGGCAATAACATCGTCTTCTTAGAGAAAATATGCAAAGCCTATGGCGAAAACCTGGTGCTGAAGGACATTAACGCCGAAATCAAGCGGGGGCAGCGGATTGCTCTCCTAGGCCCAAACGGGAGCGGCAAGAGCACCCTTCTGAAGATCCTAGGAGGGGAGCTTGACTATGAAGGCGAACTGCGGTGGGGAACAGGCGTCGATGTGGGCTATTTCTCTCAGCATATTACCTTCGACCCTGCAAATACTGTTTTAGAGGAACTCTACGCTGAGCACCGCCTGGATTTGGGCGTGCTCCGTTCGGTTCTGGCCCGCTTTTTGTTCAGGGGCGAAGATGTGTTCAAGCCCACCTCTGTGCTCAGCGGCGGCGAACGAAATCGCCTGGCCATGGCCAAATTACTGCTGCACCGGCCAAACCTCCTTCTGCTGGATGAACCCACCAACCATCTTGATGTTTTTGCCAGGGAAGCTCTAGAAGATGCCCTGGCAGAGTTTGGCGGCACCATAATCTTTGTTTCCCATGACCGTTACTTCATTGATAAACTGGCGACGAAGATCTGGACATTAGACGGCGGCACTCTCCAAACATTTGCGGGAGGCTTTTCTGACTACGAAGAAAAGCGCAAACAAGCAGCTTACTCCCGGGCCCAGGCCGCTGAAAGGAGCCATAAAGAAGAGCAAAAACAGCGTTTTTCCGGACCTTCCCCTAACGAGCTGCGAAGAATCGCCAAAGCCCGGGCAGAACTGGAGGATGAAATAGTCTGCCTGGAAGAGCGCAAAGGAAAGCTTGAAGCCTTGTTGGCTTCACCCGATCTCTATCAGGATGGAGAAGAAGCGGCTGTAGGAATCATCCAGGAGTACCAGGAGGTTAAGGATGCTTTGCAGGATAAATACATTGCCTGGGAACGTTTGGTGGACGAGCATTGAGGAAAGGTGAGGAATATGGCTGGCGCAAAAAATAAAGGTGTTCTGCTGCGAGGGGTGAAGGGTCTGCCGATTCAGGTACCCGGGGAAATCCTCAAATGTCAGGCGGACTTAGGCCCCACAGCGACCTTGGTCTGGATCAATCTTGTGGCCTTTTCCCAGTTGGGGCAGGCTTTTCGCATTAACTCGCTGGCCCGGCAAATGGGTTTGCCAAAGCGGGAAGTAAGTCAGGCCCTGGCCCTTCTGGCCGACAGGGGCTGGATTAATGATGAGGGCCTGGAAATTCGGCTGACGGTGCAGGCTGAGGCAGAGAGCTTAGATCCGGTGCAGGAAGAAGTTGCAGCGGCAGCTGAGCCTCTTGTCAATGGCGAATCTGATGCCTATGAATGGCTGGTCAGCTATATATCTGCCAGGATCACCGTTCCCACCCCTGAGGAACAGCGGAAACTTCTGTATTGGATGCAAAGCAAGAGCCTGTCCCATGAGGTAATTGCAGTTGCCATTGAGGAGATGTGCGCTTCCGCCGCGCATCCTAGCTTCCCTTATTTAGAAGGTATTCTCCGCAATTGGCATGGTGTAGGCATCCGCACTTATAATGACCTTTTAGAAAATCCCTACCTGGCTAAAGTGCTGGCCCCGATTGCCGGCGGCAAAGATGTAAACTCTGCGGAAAAACGTTGGAGGGAGGTTTTCCCCGATGAATTTGACTGAACAATTAACCTATGAACTGCCGATGGACTTAAGTGCAGAGCGCCAAATCTTAGGCATCTTGATCAAACACCCTGCCCAAGTCGATCGGGTGGTTGATCGCCTCCGGCCCGCACACTTTATGGATCCGGCCCATCGACGGATTTATGAAATCATTCTGGATATTTATAATAAACAGGGGCGGATTTCTTACACCCAAATCTATAACCGGCTTCATGCCGACTCCATTACAGATTCCCCGGCAGAACTGCTGATCCCCTTGACCGAATCCTTTGTAGCCCTTAGTGAGCTCGAACCTAGCCTGGAGATTCTCCTGCACAAGGAGGGTATCCGCAGGCTTGTCCAGGCCTGCGACGCGGTGAAGGCCTTGGCATTGGATCCGAAGAATGAAGATTTGGAATTAATTCAGGCCAAGGCCCAGGAGCGGATCTTTGCGGCAACGCAGAGCATCGATGCTACAGGCGATGATGTGAAGAACCTTCTAGAGGTTTTGAATAAGTGCTACATCAATCTGCTCAGGCGCCGGGAAGGCGATCTTGATGCCTATGGACTTTCGGTGCGCTTTCCGTCCATTGACGGTATGACCACCGGCTTTAAGAAGAAAGACCTGATTATTCTGGCCGCCCGGCCGTCTATGGGCAAAACCGCTTTGGTCTTGAACATGGCAGCCAATGTGGCCAAGCGCGACATTCCGGTACTTTTCTTCAGCCTCGAGATGGATGATGAACAAATCGGCGACCGGATTGTCCTTAGTGAGCTCTTTGCCCATAAAGAAGGCGAACAGCACTTAGTCACCTCCCATGAGTATCAGGGGAGACTCAGTGACGAACAGTTTATGGTCACCCAAAAAGTATTTAACGAACTCTACCACTTACCAATTTCCATCGTAGACAAACGGGGCATGACCGTACCTGAAATTAGGGCCAAGGCCAGAAAATTTAAGGCAGAAAATGGCAATTTGGGCCTGATTGTCATAGACTACCTGCAATTAATCAAGCCTCCGGATAACTCCTCCCGGAGCTGGACCTTAATTGTAGGGGAGATGGTGCGGGAACTTCGGGATCTGGCCGGTGAGCTTGATGTGCCCATCATCCTTTTGTCCCAGCTGAACCGGGGCGTAGAGAGCAGAGAAAACAAGCGGCCCATGATGTCTGACCTGAGGGATTCAGGGAATATTGAGGAATTTGCTGACGTGATCATGTTTCTCTATAGAGATGACTATTATAATCCTGAAAAGGCAAGGGCGGAGGGAACGGAAGGATTAGTCGAAGTGATCTTCGCCAAGCAGCGCAAAGGCAGCACCGGCACAGTGCAGCTGCGCTTTATCAAAGAATACACCCGTTTTATCGATGAGTATACAAAGTAGGTGAAGCTCGTGGGTGATTTGAACCGGACGAAGTTGATTTTCTTAGATACCTGCCGCAACCTGGTTGAGCTTGGCGAGTTATCGAAAGAAGAGTATTTTGAGATCTGCGATCTTTTGGATCGTTTGGAGGAACTTGACAACGAAGAGTTTAAAGCAGAGTTACGCAGGATCAGTAAAGGTCTTAGTGATCTGATCGGCTAGGGGGGCACCAATGTCGCACATCACCAATCCATCGTATATCACAGGCATTATGAAAGAGCGGGGTTTTAGCACCAAGAAGCGTTTTGGGCAAAATTTTCTGATCGATCAAAATATTGTAGAACGCATTATCCAAAGTGCCGGTTTGCAGCGGGGGGAATGGGCCCTGGAAATCGGTCCCGGCCTAGGGGCCCTCACTGTGCACCTGGGAGAGCAGGCTGACCATGTGGTGGCCATTGAAATTGATTCGAATTTAGTGGACATCTTAGAGGAGACTTTGGCCAGTGAGAAGATCACTATTTGGGCTGGAGATGCTCTAGAGGAAAATTGGGAGGAGCTCTTGGGCAGCTGCGGCTGGCAGGGGCAGCCCCTCAAATTTGTAGCAAATCTCCCCTACTACCTCACCACGCCCCTGATTATGAAAGCTCTTGAGAGTGAATTGCCCTTTACCTCCCTGGTTGTCATGGTGCAAAAGGAAGTTGCCACGCGCATGCTGGCTTCGGCAGGGAGCAAAGACTTTGGTATTCTCTCCCTGGTTGTGCAATACTACTCCACAAGCAGCCTGGTGATGAATGTGCCTAGAACGGTGTTTATTCCTGCACCTGCCGTTGATTCAGCAGTGGTGGAGCTTGTACCCCGTGCCCCGGAGGTGGATGCGCCTCGCACTGAGCTTTTTGCGGTTATTCGGGCAGGTTTTGGTCAGAGACGCAAAACAGTGCGCAATGCCCTCAAGCCCTTGGCTAAAGAGTGGGGGATTTCCCTGGAGGGGCTCGACCAGGCCTTCCTGCAGGCAGAAATCAACCCTGCACACAGAGCGGAACGGCTGTCACTGGAAGATTTCAGCCGCCTAACTAAAGAACTCTTGAAGGGAGTGTGAACAAAGTGGAGTTTATCAGTCCGACGAAAGGGCCCATGACCTTTGACCAGGTGTTCGAAGAGATTATTTCCTATGCGTCGGCCCATCCCGAAGACAATTACCGTCTGATTGTGGGCACAGACTCACAGTTTCGGGAAGAAACCTGCTTTGTCACCGCCCTGATTGTCCACCGCCAAGGGAAGGGCGGCAGGTTTTTTTACACGCGCAGCTATGACCGGCACGCCCGTTCTTTGCGGCAGAGAATCTTTTATGAAGCTTCCCTGAGCCTGAGTGTGGCATCACTGCTAACTGACAAGCTGGCCAGCCATGGTCAGGAACTCAATTTAGAAATTCATTTAGATGTGGGAAACAACGGAGCTACTAAGACATTGGTTAAGGAAGTGGTGGGCATGGTCAACGGATCCGGCTACACCTGCAGGATTAAGCCCGATTCCTACGGTGCTTCTTCGGTAGCAGATCGGTATACCAAATAGAGCTGTCCCCATTTGGACTAGTTGCGAAAAAGCCCAAGAAAAAATGCGAAAATCGCATTTTCCTGCTTGACATTGGGCTGGAGCATTGATAAAATGTTATTTTAATTGACAAACAGCCTCTTTCATGGTAGAATAAATTCGACAAAATGGTATAGAGGCGGTGGCAAAATGGCTGTGGGAATTAATACCCTCCAGCAGATCAAGCTGGACCTAGAGGCAAGTGTTGGCAAGCGGGTCAAACTGCGGGCAAACCGCGGGCGCAAGAAGATTGTTGAAGCCGAAGGTGTCATCGAGAGCACATACCCCAAACTCTTTGTGGTGAAGTTAGATGAGTCCCATTCTCTCGAACGCCTGTCTTATACCTATGCTGATGTGCTCACCAAGACAGTGGAAGTTATGGTTGACGATTGTCTGATTGGGGACTTGCCGGCTATTAATTAATACCGAAATACGTAAGTATTACCATGTCGCCTAGAATAGAAATGGACAAGCTTTTCACTAAGCTGACCAAAGACTTAACTAAGCACCGAAAGGTGCTTTTTTTTGTCCTTAAACCCAGGGACACGGCATATGAATGTGTGGAGGAGGCGATGGTCATGGCTCTTTTGCCAGGCAGAAAACTGGGCTCCCGCACCCTGCGGCTGGGGGATAAAGGATCGGATGTAGATCAGCTGCACGCATTTTTACGCCGCCAGGGTTATGATCTGGGCTCCGAGGCAGGCTTCGGCTATCTGACTAAAGATGCAGTAAAAAGATGGCAGCGGGACCACGGGCTGGTGGCCGACGGTATTGCCGGCAAGCGGTTTTATGCCTTGGCTCTCAAGGCCGATCCGCCTGTTCGCCGCAGAGTGCATGTGGTGGGGTCGAATGAAACACTTCAGCAGATTGCAGGGCTTTATGAAGTCGGACAAGAGGCCTTCGGCAATCTTTCTGCTCAGCAGAAAGTCTACCCCGGCCAGAGACTGGTTTTCTTTGAGCGGGAGATTTGGGGCATGTGTACAAACACTCCCCAGGGCAAGCTGCCCCTAACGGGATTTGTCTGTCCGGGCCGCCCTGCCGCCTCCTTGCCGGGTCCCTATGTACTTAGGCCTGCATCGGGAGGCGACGCTGATATCGTGCAAGTCCACCATCAGCTGCGCACGCCGGGCAGGCGGAAACAAACAGCCCAACAGTTTCTGGAAGCTATGGGCGGTGCAGGCTGTCTCGGTTTGTATCTGCCTTACAAGGCGGTGGCACCTCTGGACGGCAGGCGCTATCTAAAGCTCTTGAAGCGTTTAAGGCGTCAGCTCAAGCCCCCGGCCATGTTGTGGGCAGAGCTTGGTCCGGACATACCGGGTTGGAAAATCTGGGGAGGAGTGGACTATTTTGCCGTTAACCAGCTGGTGGACCGGGTGGTCTTAGATTTGCCTCCCCCAGCTCAGCCAGGCCCCCTCTTTGAACGGCAGCGGGGCGAAAAGCTTGTAGAATCTCTTTTGCCCTGCATCCACTCGTGGAAAATTCTCCTTAAGGTTCCGGTCTATGCCTTAGAGTGGAAGCTGGATGCTGAGGAGGGTAGGCAGGAGCGGGGCAAACTTCCTTACCAGACTGCACTCTCCAGAGCTTTCCGCCACGGGGCCCGCCTTTTGCAGGATGAAGGGGGTTTTCCCTATTACCGGTACAAGAAGCGGGGCATCGACTACCAAGTACGCCTGCTTCCCCACAGTTTTCTGGCGGAAGTCTCTGCCATAGCCAATCGGCATAACCTGGCGGGCCTGATCCTAGATGAGCTGGGTATGGAAGATTCCCGCATCTGGCAGAGCACAAATAGGTATTTCCGCACTGCATCCTGGAGTCCAGGAGGTGAAACATCCGCTGAATATTTCTGATCAATAGACATGTTTTGCCGCCCTAGTTCATAGATATTAGGGAATACCAAAGGAGTTTATGGCAAAAAGGGGGAGAGAGATGAGCCTAAGTGTGAAAGAAAACCGCCTTGTTGCGGTGAATCGTGTGGGGGAAAATTCGCTTCAAACCGTCCTCCAGGGTAGGGTTGAACTGCCCGGCACCGCAGCTCCTGCAGAGAGAATCGTTTGGGTGCAGGGCAGGCCTCAGCTGCAGTCCTTGACTACAGACCAGGATCGTGTCTATGTGCAGGGAGCAATTGATCTGATCATGGTCTATGTACCTGAGACCTTAGAAGACGAGCCGGCGGGATTGAAGCGGGTGGAATGGCCTGGTGCCCTCCCCTTTGACACTCATGTAGAGGTAATTGGGGCGGAGCCGGACATGGAAGCTGAAGCTGAATTGAAGACACTCGCGTGCGAATGGAGTCTTGACGGGGGACAGTACTCCCTGGATGTGGATCTGATTGTGGCTGTAACCGCCCGGGTAGAACAGATCCGGGAGTATGCGGTGATCAGCGACGCCAATTTGGCCCAGCCGGCCAAACTAACCAGCGATGGTGCAGTATTACATCCCTTACCGCCCGCGCTCAAACTCGATGTTGACAAGGAAATCACTGGCATGCTGGAGTTTGCTGAAGAAGGATCAGCACCTGTAGGTACAGTTCTAGACATGTTTGCAGAGGTTAATCTTGTTGAAACAGAAATCGGCGAAGGCAGGCTGGAAGCTAAAGGTGCAGCCAACCTCAGGGTGCTTTATCAGGGGGAAGACTTGGGAGTCTCTGTACGGGAGTTCTGGCAGGTGCTGCCCTTTGAACTTGTCTTTGAACGAACAGAGATTGAACCGGGCATGGCTCTGGAGCCGGCACTTACCTGCAGCCCGGAGGCCTTTGTCGTCAATGACGGAAAAAATGTCCGGGTGGAGCTGCATCTGCAAGGTGCCCTTCTCTTGCGCGATCATCAGCCCGTACAGGTGCTGACTGATATGGGAGCATCAGGCAGCCAGGTGGAGGTGCGCAAAGAGCTGATGGCGGTAGACAGCTTCGTCGGCCGTAAAGAGCAGCAAGGCGTAGTACGGGGCTTAATCGAACTTACACAAGAGCTGCCGCCTATCCGGGAGGTTCTAATTGGTACCGCTGCCGCGCATCTGATCGATTATGAGGTAGAAAACGATAAGCTGGTTGTAGAAGGTGTGCTGGATGTGGAACTTTACTATCTAGCCCACTCCGAGGAAGATACCAAACCCTTGTTCAGGGGAGTTTTTCCGGAAATAATCTCCTTCCAGCAGACCCTTGCTGTGCCTGGCCTGGAACTTGGCATGCAGCCTAGGATTGAAATTGAAGTTCTGGCTGTAAAACCGGATCTTATTAACCGGGAAACTCTAGAGGTCGCCCTTACACTTCGCTTTGCAGTGGATGTTGTAGAGTATCTAGAGGTGGAAGCGGTGGTTGAGGCGGTCGCAGTTGAGCCCTTGGAGGAGGATCCGCCCACCATGACCTATGTGTTTGTGCAAGGGGGCGATACGATCTGGAAATTGTCCCGCCTCTATCACACGACTGAAGAGGCAATTATCGGAGCGAATCCCAGTCTGCAAGAGGATCCCTTAACACTAAGGGCTGGCGAGCGACTCTATATTCCCCGCAGTTAGACCAGGTGAAAACAAAGAAAGCAGAGACCTTTGCCGAAGTGTGCCTTCGAAAAAGGTCTCTTCTTGATAATTGGGCATAATACCCTGGACTGAACGGGAAAGGGGAGGTAAGATGCTTGCACTCCTGTTGGCAGCTTTGTCCGGCGTATTAATGGCCCTGCAAGGTACGCTGAACACCGCATTGGCAAAAATTGCAGGCCTTTTAGAGGGCACTTTGGTTGTGCATGTGGTAGGTTCGATTTTGGCCCTCGGCCTCATTTTGGCAGGGCTGGGCCGGGGCAGCCTGGGCAATTTGCCCAAGGCCCCCTGGTATACTTATTTAGGCGGGGTGCTCAGTGTAGGGATCATCTATCTGGTCGCCGCGTCCATTGCCAAAGCAGGTGTTGCCCCGGCCACAACCGCCATTATTCTAGGTCAGGTTTTTACGGCAGCCCTGGTAGATCACTTTGGCTGGTTGGGCTTAGAACCCCTCCCTTTCACGCTGTGGAAGGGTGTCGGGATTCTGCTTATGGCTGGGGGCGCCTGGTTGCTTTTGTCTCGCTGAATACAGAAGGAATTTTCTCTTTAGTGCGGAAATAGTGGTAAGACAGGAGTGTTGAGCGCTATGGAGCAGATCACCCTACAAGCCTACGCTAAAGTGAATCTGACTTTAGACATTCAAGGACGCAGAAAAGACGGCTATCATCTGCTGCGTTCTGTGATGCAGTCCATCTCTTTGGCTGATACTATTACCCTTCAGAAAAAAGGCAGAGGTCAAGGCATTTCCCTCCACAGCGATCACCCTTCAGTTCCTGATGATGAACACAACATCTGTTGGCGGGCTGCCCAGGCCTTTGAGCAGCACACGCAGCTTTCGGGGGGTGTTGCCGTTTCCATTTCCTTGGCTAAGAAAATCCCGGTCGCGGCAGGCTTAGGCGGCGGCAGCGCGGACGCCGCGGCTGTACTTTACGGTTTGAATAAACTGTATGGAACAGGCTTAGAACTTGCCAAGCTGCAGCAGATTGGCCTGACAATTGGGGCGGATGTTCCCTTCTGTCTGCAGGGAGGCACCTGCCTGGTTGAGGGTATCGGCGAAGCAATAAGGCCGGTAGGGCCATTTCCTTCTGTAACAATGGTTCTGGTTAAGCCCAAGGCTGGAGTTTCCACTGCTCAAATTTACCGCGGATTGGATCCTGCGACCTATGGCGGAGACTCTACCGACAGGCTGCTTGAGTTTATGACAAACCGAACCGATACTCCCTTGGCCAGCATCCTGGAGAATGCTCTGGAATCTGTAACTTCCGTCTTGGTGCCGGAAGTGGGTATCTGGAAGGGGAGACTCTTGGAACATGGTGCCTTAGTTAGCCTAATGAGCGGCAGCGGGCCCACAGTCTTTGGCCTTTTTAGCGAGGAACTTCCAGCCCAGAGGTTTTTAGAGCGTTTCCAGCATGAAGTTCAGGTCTTTGGGGTTACCTTAATGGACAGGGGCGTGTGTTCAAGATGAGCAGAGGAGACCAAGAGATGAAAGTAGATGCCGTAGTATTGGCGGGGGCCCCAAATACTGGTCAGTTGCAGGAAGTGCGTGGGGAGAAATGGGAGGCGGAAATCCCCATTTCAGGCAAACCTATGGTAAATTACGTAATTGAAGCGCTGCAAAGTTCCTCCCGTGTCGGAGAAATTGTGGTGGTGGCTCCGGCGGAGATCAAAGATGTGCTGGCACCCCATATTAGATGGGTTGAGGCAGGCAGCAGCCTCACCGAGAATATTTTCCGAGCAATGGACGTTCTAGACAAGAAGAACAATGTACTCTTCGTCACATCTGACGTTCCCTTTATCCACGCCGAGGTAATCGATGACTTTGTGAGCCGCTGCGGCGAACTGCAGGGTGAAATTTTCTATCCCATTACTTCCAAAGAAGCCACGGAAAAGATGTATCCTGAGACTACGCGCACGTATTTTACCCTTAAAGAAGGATCCTTTACCGGGGGCAACATTCTCTTGGCTGCTCCCCAGGCAGTCGTCAATTCGCGCTGGGTAATGGATGAAGTGATCTCCCGGCGCAAGAAACCATGGAAAATCATAAGGATGCTGGGCTTTTTCTTTATACTCAAGTTTCTCACTAAACAGCTTTCCCTCCGGGAGTTGGAACAGCGGGCGAGTGAACTTCTCGGTCACAGCGGCGTCCTGATTATTTCTCCCTATCCGGAACTGAGCAATGATGTCGATAAACCAAGCGATTTACAGCTAGCAGAGAAAACCATTGCTGCCGTGCAAGACAAGGAGGCTTAGCATGAGGCGAGCACACCGCATTGCGGCTATTACAAAAACTCTGGTGGAAAGGGCAAACCATGTTTTTGCGGTCAGTGAGTTTGTCGAACTCTTTGATGTGGCCCGCTCCACATTATCGGAAGATCTGGCGATCATCCGGTCTACTTTCAACGCCTTAAACATGGGTAAGGTGGAAACCATCGCGGGTGCGGTTGGGGGAGTGCGCTATGTACCCCACCTCACAAAGGACCAGATTCGTACCTCAATTGAAGAGATTTGCACCCGTTTGAGGGAACCCGATCGCATTTTACCAGGGGGCCTGCTTTATATCGATGATTTAATGTCCTCGCCAGCGTTGCTGAGCACGGTAGGCTCCGTTTTCGCCACTGCCTTTGGTGACCGGGATCCTGAGTATGTGGTTACGGTTGAAACAGCTGGAATTCCAGTGGCTCTACAGACGGCCCATGCCCTGGATGTGCCTCTTGTGGTGGTCCGCAGGCAGAGCCGGCCCACGGAAGGGCCTGTCCTGACCATGAACTTCTTATCCGGTTCGGCCCGGCAAGTGGAAACAATGTCCCTCTCCAGGCGGGCGCTGCCCGAGGGAGGCCGGGTGCTCTTGATTGACGACTTTATGAAAGCAGGGGGAACACTGAGGGGCCTTACGGATTTGATGGGTGAATTTGCCTGTACCGTGGTGGGCAAGGGCGTATTGATTGAAGCGGGCTTGCCCGAAGAAAAGCTGATCGATGATCACCTCCCCTTAGTTTACTTGCGTGAGGTTGACGTCAAGGCGCAGAAAGTCACAGTTGAGCCCGCCGGCTGGATTTTAGCCTAGGCATAAATTGCATGATACAAGCTCCGCCGGAGTGGGCGGGGTTTTTCTACGCCAATGACAGACGATCTTAAAAAACTAGGGAGGAAGTAAACACGTCTTCTCGAAGTGCTTAATGTGGTGAAGGAGGAGAAATAATGGTACAAGCAGCAGCAATTATTTTAGCTGCAGGTCAGGGCTCAAGAATGAAATCCAAAAAGGCAAAGGTCCTCCATCGGGTTGCAGGCCTCGAGATGGTGAATCACGCGGTGCGCAGCGTAAGACTGGCCGGGATCGATCAGATTATTGTCGTCATCGGCTATCAGGGCGACAGGGTCCAGGCAGTGCTGGAAGGAGTAACATTGGCTGAGCAGAAGGAGCAGCTCGGCACAGGCCATGCTGTTGATCAGTGCCGCCAGCTCCTGGAGGATTTTACCGGGCCGGTTCTGGTTACCTATGGCGATACACCCCTCTTTCGCGGCGAGACTTTTCAGGCGCTGCTGGAATTTCACAGCCAAAGTCAGGCTGCTGCCACCATTGTAACAGCAATCTTTGACGATCCTGCCGGTTATGGGCGGGTTGTCCGCAACGAAGCAGGCCATGTGCTGGGTGTTGTGGAGCACAAGGACGCGGATGAGCAGCAGCGGCAGATCAAAGAGATTAATACCGGCACCTATTGTTTCGACAGCAAACTGCTGTTTCACTATTTAACCCGGATAACACCGGAAAATGCACAGGCTGAGTACTATTTGCCCGACGTATTACCCTTGCTGCTTGAGGGCGGTCACAGGATTGAGGGTTTTGTATTAGAGGATGCCGCTGAAAGCATGGGTATTAATGATCGTATTCAGCTTGCGGAAGCTGAGGCAATTTTGCGCGACCGTATTTGCGCCTATTGGCAAAGACAGGGCGTGACCATTATGGATCCGAAGTCCACCTGGATTGAATGGGATTGTGAAATTGGTCAGGATACGATTATTTACCCCGGGAACTTTATTCAGAAAGGGACTAAGATTGGTCAGGACTGCGTAATAGGTCCCAATTGCCATTTAAGCGAAGCCCAGATTGCTGATGGGGTTTTATTGGAAAACACAATTGTTTCTGGTAGGGTGGTGGGTAGGGAAGCGAAAATCGCACCTTTTTCGTTGATGACCAAGTAAAATGGAGGGGTACAGAGCCAACATGAGACAGGCTAGTAAGAAATTAAAGGTGTTTGCTGGGAATGCTAACAGGGAGTTGGCCGTCGATATCTGTAGATACCTAGGCTTAGAACTGGGATTATCTGAAATAACACGGTTTAAGGACGGCGAAATAAGGTGTAAGATCGGGGAGACGGTGCGCGGTTCAGAAGTCTTTATTGTACAGCCATTAAATAGTCCTTCGGCAGAACATATTATGGAACTTTTGATCATGATTGATGCCATGAAAAGGGCTTCCGCCAAAGTTGTCTGTCCTGTGATACCCTACTTCGCTTATGCACGGCAGGACCGCAAATCGCAGCCCAGAGATCCAATTTCAGCCAAACTGCTCGCCAATATCCTAACTGCAGCAGGGGCTGATCGGGTAGTTACACTTGATTTACATGCTGGACAGATTCAGGGATTCTTTGATATTCCAGTGGATAATTTAAGGGGTATGCCCATTATTGCCGAGTATTTACAGCAAAAAAGGCTGGAGGACATTATCGTAGTTTCCCCAGACGTGGGTGGTGTAGTCCGCTCCAGGGAACTTGCCGATCGGCTCCACTGCGGATTGGCCATTGTCGACAAACGGCGTCCGGCGCCGAATGTGGCCCAGGTTATGCATATCATTGGTGACGTTGAGGGCAAGACGGCGGTTCTGATTGACGATATGATCGACACTGGCGGAACCATCGTCAACGCCGCCAAGGCTCTGATCGAGCACGGCGCTAAGGCCGTTTATGCCTGTGCTACCCATGCTGTGTTTTCTGATCCTGCATCTGAGATTCTGCAGGACAGTCCTCTGGGAGAGGTAGTTGTAACAGACAGCATTCATCTGCCGCCGGCAAAACAGATTCCCAAACTAACAACGCTTTCAGTGGCTCCGCTTTTGGCCGAAGCAATTCGGAGAATCTTTGAAGAAATACCCGTGAGCATGCTGTTTGACTAAAGCTAACAAGAATGGTATTATAAGTCGGATGGAAAGGAGGCAACGAACAGTGGCAAATTACCAGCTAAGCGTGGAAGAGAGAACCCAAACCGGTAAATCCTATGCCCGTAAACTTAGAACTGAGGGAAAAATCCCTGCAGTTATCTATGGTTCCGGCAAAGAACCCACCATCGTTGAAGTGGTAGTTCGAGATGTAGAGAGGGCGTTGTCTGCCCAGGGCAGTCTAATTGACCTCGACCTTGCAGGGGGAAGAAGGACAGTTCTCGTCAAGGATATGCATCGTGATCCGGTGCGGGGTACATTGCAGCATGTGGACTTCCATGAAGTCGACCTAACCAAGAAGCTAGAAGCTACGGTACCCATTCGGGTGGTAGGTGATGATCAGCGTCCAAGCGACGGTGGTGTAGTCCAAACTCTGCTTTGGGAAGTAACGGTCCTTTGCTTACCTACAGACATTCCAGAATATATTGCAGTTGACGTAAGCGAAGTTGAATTAGACCAAACTGTCACCGTTGCAGATCTCGATTTGCCTGAAGGTGTCGAGGTTCTAGCAGATGAGGACGAATCAGTTGTTAAGATCGGTGTTCCAGCTGAGGTTGATCTCGGCGACGAAGACGGCGACGCAACTCCAGAAGGTGAAGATGTCGCAGAAGGCGCAGATTCTGAAGGGGCTTCTGAGTCTGAAGAAGAATAGTGCCTAACAATAGCTTGGGAAGAACATGAACCGCACAGTGCGCCATAGGTCACTGTGCGTTTCTTCTGATCGGAGGTTTCACTGCGTGAAACTCCCTTTGCAGGAAGGAGTTCGGTTGTTGTGTCAGCTGAATTGAAAGTGATCGCAGGACTTGGCAATCCAGGCCTGCGTTACGCCCATACCAGGCATAACCTGGGTTTTTGGGTTATAGACGGCCTTAGCCAGAGGCTGGGGATTCCCTTGACGAAGCATAAGTTCGGGGCCAAACTAGGCGAAGGCCGTGTGCGCGATCAGCGCGTCATCTTAATTAAGCCCCAGACCTTCATGAACCGCTCCGGGCAGGCTGTAGGCGATCTGATGGATTTCTACCAGCTGGATCTAAAAAGCCTTCTGGTTGTCTATGATGATCTGGACTTAGCCCCAGGTTACCTGAGAATTAAGGGTTCTGGCAGCGCAGGAGGACACAGGGGGATGGCAGACATTATTGCCCGTTTGGGCAGTGACAGCTTTCCCCGTTTACGCGTGGGCATTGGTCAGCCCCCGCCATTTTTGCGCGCTGCCGATTATGTATTGCAGGGAATAGACGGGGCCGAAAGAAAAATACTAGAAGAAGCAGCCCAAAAAGCAGAAGAGGCAGCCGAGATGTGGCTGCATGAAGACCTGCTGACAGTAATGAACCATTATAACCGCAGACAATTACAGACAGACGGGATCTGACCGAAAGGGGGAATGCATATTGTCTCTACAAAGTCTAACAGATTTGATGCGTCAGAGTAAAGAAGTTAGGCATGCAAGCACTCCTGGCCAGGTTGTCACAGGTCTTTCCGGCGGACAGCGCTCTGTCTTTTTAAGCTCAATTTATAGTCCTGACCAAGTGATGCTGGTGGTGACGGCCAGTACAGTGCAGGCGGAAAAACTTGCTTCGGACTTTTCTGGTCTGCTGCCGGAGGCTAGGATTCTAGTCTGGGAAGGCAATGAGCTGATGCCCCACGAGGAAGCCCCAACTGCCTGGGATCTCCGTGCCAGCAGGCTGGAAGTGCTGCAGGAAGGGGACAGACCGGGGACGATAATTCTGGCCCCAGTGACAGGTCTCTTGGAGGGCCTGGCCGCTCCCGAACGACTGCGGAATTCAGAAATTTCCATTAATATGGATTCCCGTTTCAATCTAGATGACATGGCGGCTACACTGGTACATTTGGGCTTTGAGCGGGTTGCCCAGGTTGAGCAATATGGCCAGTTCAGCATACGTGGGGGAATTTTGGACATCGCCCCCTTTCACAACAGCCGCCCTGTGCGGATCGAGCTTTTCGGCGATGAGGTGGATTCCATCCGCATCTTTGATTTTGTCACCCAGAAGTCTCTGGAGAACATTCCAGAGGTTACTGTTAGGGCGGCCAGAGAAACACTTTATGATCCTGACAAGCTCGAGCAGATTAAGGAATCTATCTGGGCAGAGGTTCAGATCCAAAGTGAGCGGCTGTACAAACTGAACCTGGCTCAGGAGGCAGATGACCTTTTGGCTCAGGGAGCGCGCCATCTAGAAGCCTTTGATCAGCAGGGATATTTCCCCGGCATTGAACAGTATAAGGGGTTCTTTGGCGAGATCGCCACCCTTTTAGACTACCTTCCCACAGATACCCTCCTCGTTCTCGATGAACCTGTGCGCCTCAAGGAGGCTGCGGTAAATGCCTCTATGGAGATTGGTGAGAACTTTGGACAGCTGCTGAAAAGGGGACGGATTCTCAGCAGCCTAGGTGACCTTTTCCTGGATTGGAACACCCTGTTTGCTAAGTTCCAGGAGCATAATCCCATCTATTTATCGGTACTGGGCAAAAGGGTGGCCGGTATGGAGGCTTTGCCGAGCGCTGCGGTTAACCTGCGCATGCCAGAACACTTTGCCGGCAGTATTGAACGCATGCTGCGCAGGGTGAAGCATCTCCGGAAAGAGCATTACCGTATTCTGATCCTTGTGTCTGCTAAAGAACGGGGCATGCGCCTTTTGGAATTGCTGCACGATGACGACATTCCAGCTGTCTATGTCGATGAACTAAAAAACGAGCTCCAGATCGGCAGCTGTGTAATCACCACCGGCAGTCTGGAGACCGGATTTGAGTTTCCCAGCTTTAAACTGGCTGTGCTTACAGAACTTGAGCTCTACGGGCGCCAAAAAAGACGAGCTAGACCTGCTAAGGTGGAGGAGGGTTTGCGCCTCACTCCTCAGGAGTTAAGGGTTGGCGATTATGTGGTCCACATCAATCACGGCATTGGCCAGTACTTGGGCATTGAGGCCCTGCAGGTGGACAATCGCTCCAAGGACTATTTATATATTCGTTATGCAGGAGAAGATCGGCTCTATGTACCTACCGATCAGATTCACCTCCTCCAGCGCTATATCGGCCTGGAAGAGGGCGCTCCGCGCCTGTCTAAACTGGGGGGCAACGAGTGGGCTCGGGTTAAAAAGCGGGCCAAAGAATCAGTCCAGGAAATGGCAGAAGGGCTCCTTAAACTCTATGCGGAGAGGGAAGCTGTCGAAGGCTTTGCCTTCCCTGAGGATACTCCCTGGCAGCGGGATCTGGAAAACTCCTTTCCCTATCAGGAGACGCCGGATCAAATTCAGGCCATTCATGCCGTGAAGCGGGATATGGAAAAACCCAGGCCAATGGATCGGCTCCTTTGCGGAGATGTGGGCTATGGCAAGACTGAAGTTGCCATTAGGGCTGCCTTTAAGGCAGTATCCAGCAGCAAGCAGGTGGCTGTCTTAGTACCCACCACCATCTTGGCCCAGCAGCATCACCGCACCTTTGTAGAACGCTTTGAGAACTTCCCGATTAATATCGCGGTTGTCAGCCGCTTTCAGTCTCAGGCGGAGATTGCCAAGACTTTGCGAGGTTTAAAGCAGGGTTCCGTCGATGTAATCATCGGCACCCACCGCCTCCTCTCCAAGGATGTGACCTTTAAGGACTTAGGTCTGGTCATTGTCGATGAAGAGCAGCGCTTTGGGGTAGCCCAGAAGGAAAGGTTAAAGGAGCTGAGTACCAATGTCGATGTATTGACCTTGTCAGCTACGCCTATCCCCCGCACCTTGCACATGGCCATGGTTGGGGTGAGGGATATGAGTGTGATCGAAACCCCTCCCGAAGACCGCTATCCGATCCGCACCTATGTGGTGGAATATGATGAGCAGTTGATTCGCCAGGCGATTTTACGTGAGCTGGCCCGGCAGGGACAGGTTTACTTTGTCCACAACCGGGTCCAGTCCATTGACTATGTCTACAGCGAACTCAGCGAACTGGTGCCCGAGGCAAGAATCGCGGTCGCCCACGGCCAAATGGACGAGTCTGTCTTGGAGCGGGTGATGCTCGATTTCTATAATGGCGAGTTTGATGTTCTGCTTTGCACCACCATTATCGAAACCGGGATGGACATTGGCAATGTCAATACCTTAATTGTGGATAATGCCGACTACTTGGGCTTGGCACAGCTCTATCAACTGCGGGGGCGGGTGGGCCGCACCAACCGGGTCGCCTATGCCTATTTCACCCATCGCAAAGACAAAATCCTCACCGAAGAGGCAGAAAAGCGCCTGGCTGCCATCAGAGAGTTCACCGAACTGGGCTCAGGCATCCGCATTGCCATGCGTGATCTGGAAATCCGCGGTGCTGGAAACCTGTTAGGGCCGGAGCAGCATGGCTTTATCGCCTCGGTCGGTTTTGAACTTTACTGCAAGCTGCTGGAGGATGCCATCAAGGAGCTGAAAAGCGACGGCAAGCCGCAGGCAGCGCCTCCTGAACCGGTTTTGGATCTGCAGGTCGATGCCTATATTGCTGACAGTTATGTGGCAGAGCCGGCCCGCAAGGTGGAACTGTATCAGAAGATCATTGCCTTGGGCTCCCTGGAGGAGTGCGATGACTTGGAGGAGGAAATTCAGGATCGCTTTGGCGATTTGCCGGATGCAGTGCGCAATCTCCTGCAAATTGCCAGGATTAAGATTCTAGCCCGCTTGCTGGGTCTGGCCTCCATAGCTGTGCGCGGCACCAAGTTTCAGCTCAAGTTCTTGGCAGGCCTTGGCATTGATGCAAACAAATACGCCGCCCTGCACGGCAAGTACCGCGGTAAGATTACTTATCGCCATGGACGGGTCGGTCAGTTATTGGTAGAAAAGGATAAGGAAGACGATAAAGCGTTAGCTTTTCTAGCTGAGGTATTGTCTGCTTGCCTAGGTGAATAAAAGAGTTGGCGCGGGCTAATACTAAGTCCAAGCTAACTCTAGAAAAGGGGTGTGACATTGAAAGCAACTGGAATAGTTCGACGTATTGACGATCTGGGACGTGTAGTCATCCCCAAAGAAATTCGCCGCACGTTACGCATTCGCGAAGGTGATCCCCTTGAGATATTTGTTGACAGAGATGGGGAGGTCATTTTAAAAAAGTATTCGCCCATCGGAGAGTTGGGGGATTTTGCGCAGGAGTATTCGGATTCTCTCTATGAGACCACAGGTCATGTTGCGATAATAACAGATCGGGACGCAGTGGTAGCAATTTCGGGTGCACCAAAGAAACAATGGATAGATAAGGCAGTTGTAGCAGTTGTCGAAGAGTCTATGGAATCACGCCGCAGCATCACTCTTCGCAAAGGAGAACGGCCCGATGACGAAATGTGGGACTATGCGATGCAGGTNATAGCCCCGATTATTTCCGAAGGAGACCCAATTGGAACCGTCATCCTCGGAACACAGGAAAGCGGCCGCCAACTAGGTGATTTAGAACTGAAGCTTTGTGAAACCGCGGCAGGTTTTTTAGCCAAACAAATGGAACAGTAGCATCGATAAGAAAAAATAAAGCTGAAGGACTCCTCATAACCCACAGCTTCCCTGCGTAAGCATACTTAGGGAAGGGGAGAAGACGTGGAATATGACTAAGGAGTCTTTTT
>JGI24707J26582_10000077_pt1 | contig 59989 bp, 64 predicted proteins | sample BioPla1DNA1_FD_26582 | JGI IMG/M metagenome (IMG submission 26582)
ACTTGGNATTGANCCTGCACGCGATACGCATTTGAAGCTTAATCGTACATCAGTGTTGGGTGCAGTGTAGCCTGTCTTGAGTGGTGTTTGGGGGATAGAGGTTTGCAGCAGCGCACCCCAGGCCAGGGTGCTTTGTTGGGCCAGTTTGCTTGACAAACGGGCACACCCTTGAAACCTTCACTGCAAAAGAGACTAGAGAATAGGGATTGATGTTGAGGAAAACTCCTAGACTGTTTCTCTCTGGAGATGGTGGGATGGGGATTACAGTGTGGTCTAAGTGGTAATCCAGCCTCGCATCTGGTGACAAGCGAAGGGGTCGAAAAGGGAAACCGCCAGTATCGGTGACGGACTGGACGACCTTTGGGAAAACCTGCTGGACCTAAGCCACAATCTTTACTCATTCCATCGCCATTCACCTCGGTATTTAGCATAGAAAGAGGTCCCAAGGGAACTCATGCAAAGACGTTGGAAGAAAATATTTACATTGACCATTGCTACTTTTTTGGTATCGTTGGCCTTTAATTTGGGTAGTAACAGCGTATTGTCGTTTGTACCGTTGACATTAGGCTTGGTGTTACTACTTTTTATTATCTTAGTGGGTGTCATCTTTGATATTGTAGGAGTCTCGGCAACTGCCGGCGAAGAGGCCCCTTTCCATGCCATGGCATCAAATCGTGTTCCAGGTGCGAAACAGGCTATTTGGCTCGTGCGTAATGCAGACTCTGTTTCCACTTTCTGTAATGATCTCATTGGTGATGTAGCAGGAACTCTCAGCGGAGCAGTGGGAGTAGCCATAATCTTCAATTTGGGGAGCCTTTCGGCAGGACTTGGAGAGACCTTAGCCAATACATTTATGGTAGCACTCATTGCCGCCTTGACCGTTGGCGGCAAGGCTCTGGGGAAGAACTTTGCCATTTCCAATTCCACTCGGATTTTAATTATTGTAGGCCGCCTTTTATACTCCGTAGAGCGATTAGGGATACATCTTGGTCCCACGACAGGAAAAACGAAGAAGAGGTAAGTCAAATGCGAAGTACTTTGCTCGACAGTATTAGTTCGCCAGCTGATATCAAGAAGCTTGACGTACATAGCCTTGAGCTTTTGGCTCAGGAGATTCGGAAATCAATTATTTCCATCGTAGAGGATAACGGCGGTCACCTCGGCGCCAATCTTGGAGTTGTGGAACTGACTTTGGCGCTGCATTCCGTGCTTTCAACACCAAGGGACAAAATCATCTGGGATGTGGGGCATCAGTGTTATACCCATAAGCTTATCACCGGCCGTAAGGACCGGTTTCATACCTTGCGCCAATGGCAGGGGATTTCAGGATTCCCCGTGCCAAGTGAGAGCGAGCATGACCATTTCGGGGTAGGTCACAGTTCTACCTCAATTTCAGCAGCAGCCGGCATGGCTGTTGCTAGAGATCTAAATGGCGAGAATCACAAGATCGTGGCCGTAATCGGTGATGGAGCTCTCACCGGCGGTATGGCCTTCGAGGCCTTGTGTCACATCGGATCGCTTGGCAAGGATCTTATGGTGATTCTCAACGATAATGAGATGTCTATTACCAAAAATGTAGGCGCTTTAAGTGACTACCTAGGCAGAATCCGTTCAGACAGTACATTGTACAGAGCACGGGCTGACCTCTCCACGTTCTTACGCAAAATACCGCTTTTGGGCAAGCCCCTTGCCCAAGCAGCGCACAAGTGCAAGCTTGCTTTGAAGAACATGCTGCCTGGGCAGCTCTTTGAAGATCTTGGCTTTGCCTACCTAGGACCATTTGACGGGCACAATATTGCCCGCCTGCAAAGGGCGATTAAGTCCGGCCTGGAACGGAGCGGACCAGTTCTTCTGCATGTCTATACCCAAAAGGGCAAGGGACATGCTCTGGCAGAAGAAGATCCCCGGCGCTATCATGGTGTCAGCCCCCTTAGGGTTGTTGATCCTAGTAAGAAAAAAGTACAGTCCTATTCCCAAGTTTTTGGCAATACCCTAACCGCTTTAGCTGAGGAAAACAAAAAAATTGTGGCCATTACTGCAGCTATGCCCGATGGGACGGGTTTAAGTGGATTTGCCAAGCGCTTTCCCGACAGATTTTTCGATGTGGGGATTGCGGAACAGCATGCCTTGACTCTGGCCGGGGGCATGGCTAAGGAAGGATTGCGCCCGGTAGTAGCTATCTACTCTACATTCCTGCAGCGAGGTTACGATCAGATCATCCACGATCTGGCCCTGCAAAAGCTTCCGGTTGTGATTGGTGTAGACCGGGCCGGTATCGTAGGTGACGACGGTCCAACCCACCATGGAGTGTTTGACATCAGCTTCTTGCGTGTTATACCGAACATGACGATTCTAGCTCCCCGGACCGGCAATGAACTCTCAGCTATGTTGGCTTGGGCGTTAGACCAGTCAGGTCCGGTAGCAATTCGCTACCCGAGGGGCGGCGCATCGCTGGAGCAGCTGCAGCCTGTCTTTGATCCAAAGAGGCCGATTTCTGCTGCAGTTGTCAAGACCGGACGTGATGCGGTGGTCTTTGCAGTCGGGCCAATGGTTGAGATTGCCCTGGAAGCAGCCCACCGCCTAGAACCGGAGTTCAGCTGCGGTGTGGTTAATGTTCGTTCGTTAAAACCGCTGGACGAGAGTGAATTGAAGCGCTTGGCCGGTGGCAGAAAATACCTGCTCACTCTGGAGGATCATGTCTTGGCAGGCGGCTTCGGCAGCAGTATCTTGGAACTTTTCCAGGAGGAGCCGGATCTGAAAATCGAGAGCCTGGGGTATCCCGACACCTTTATTCCCCAGGGAAGCATCAGCCGCTTGCATGAGGAATATGGTCTGAGTGTGGACCATGTGGAAGCAACGATTAGGAAGGCTTTGTCTGGACGTCCTCTCAAGGCAGTAGCTAGAAAGGATCTGTAGTGCATGCGTCTCGATCGACTTTTGGTGGAGAGGGGCTTTGCCCCATCCAGGCAGCGTGCCAAAGAACTGATCCTGCAAGGACAGGTCATAATCGAAGGTAAACAGATCACAAAACCTAGTGCGGATGTGCCCTGTGGAGCCAAGACAGAAGTCCTGGGTGCACCTCTCGCTTATCCTAGCCGGGCAGGACTGAAATTAGAGAAAGCCCTTAAGGTCTTTGGCATTCATGTCCAGGGGAAAGCGGCCCTGGATGTGGGGGCATCAACTGGAGGCTTTACCAGCTGTCTGCTGCAGGCCGGGGCTAGGCTGGTGATGGCTGTGGATGTAGGCCAAGACCAGCTGGTTGATGAGTTGCGCTGTGATTCTAGAGTCAGAGTCTATGAAAAAACTAATATTCGTGACCTTACGCCCGAACAGTTGCCTGAACTGGCTGATTTAGCTGTAATAGACGTTTCATTCATATCTTTAGCCAAGGTGTTTCCTGCTGTGCAGTCTCTGATTACTTCAGAGGCTGAGGTAGTGGCTTTGATGAAACCCCAGTTTGAAACTGGGGGTGAAGGTTTGAACAAGCACGGAGTCATTCAGGATATGAACATACATAAAAAATACCTCCCTCCCTTAATTAATCAATTACAGGGAGATAATTTTGGGCTTTTAGGCTTTGACTTTTCGCCAATTGCCGGAACCAAGGGGAATATTGAATACCTGGCCCATTTTCGCCTGGGCAGCCGGCCCCTTGATGCTGCAGGTTTGGTCACATCTGTTATCATGTCTGCGTGGCGTGGAAGGAAGGGTGGACTATGAAGATCGGTATCGTACCACATACTGGTAAACATATAGCTATGAGCCTTGTGGAGGAGCTGAGCAACTTTCTGCGCGCCAGGGACGTAGCCTACGAAGTGATAACCCATCCTGCCCTAAATAATCTAGGCCATTTTGACATTGTAATTGTACTGGGGGGAGACGGCACTCTGCTGAACGCTGCGCGCCTGACCAGTCAAGTGCAAGTGCCCGTTTTCGGGATTAATGTAGGTCATCTGGGATTTTTAACGGAAGTGGAAACAGACGGGCTCTTTCCCGCCATGGAAAAGCTCCTTGCAGGGGACTACACCCTTGAAGAGAGAATGTTGATCAATGCGTCGATAAAGCGCGGCGGAGTAGAAATCTCCCGCAACATTGCCCTCAACGATTTCGTGGTTACGAGGGGAACCTTTGCCCGGTTGATTGATCTGAGCATTTTTGTCGATGGGCAGCATGTTACGGACTATTCAGCCGATGGTGTCATTGTTGCCACTCCCACAGGCTCCACTGCTTATTCCCTCAGTGCCGGCGGGCCGATCATAGAGCCGGTGGTGGAGTGTATCTGCATTACGCCAATTTGTGCCCATTCCTTAGCTTCCCGGTCGGTTGTGACCAGCGCTGAAGCCACCGTCAGTGTGCACTTGAAGGGTGTTAGCGGAGAAGTGATGCTGACGATTGATGGCCAACATGGGTTCCCGCTTCAATCGGGGGATTGTGTGACCATCAACAGAGCGGATCAACCCGCCCTCTTTGTGAAGTTGAGCGGGCGCGGTTTTTTCCAGGTATTGCATAGTAGGCTTAAAATGCCTCAAAGTTGGGGTGGGATTCTTGAAGAGTAGCAGACAAAGTAAAATTTTAGAAATTGTATCGAGGCAGGCTGTGGAGACCCAGGAGGAATTGCTTGAGCTGTTGCAGCTTGAAGGCTTTCAGGTAACTCAGGCTACGATTTCCCGTGACATAAAGGAACTTCGTTTAGTGAAAGTTCCCGATGGTCAGGGGGGAGCAAAATACTCCATTCAATCGACTGTCACAAGAGGAGATCTGGTACGCAGGGCCAAGCGGATTTTCGAAGATTACGTGCGCAGCGTGGACTTTAGCGGTCCCCTGATCATGATCAAAACCTTTCCAGGCGGTGCACATGCAGTTGCCGCAGTTATTGATGAACTGGGCTGGCCCGAGATGATTGGCAGTCTTGCAGGTGACGATGCTATCTTGATCTTGACTCACTCAGATGATCCTATGCCAAGCAAGCCTCCTGGCAAAACCGGAGTGCTTTATGGGAGAATTCAGGAATTGATGAAGGGGTGAGCCTTTGTTAAACGAGTTGCAGATTCGTAACTTTGCCCTAATCGAGGAACTGGAATTGTCGTTCTATTCTGGATTCAGTGTCTTGAGCGGTGAAACCGGTGCAGGGAAATCCATCATTATTGATGCCCTTAGCCTGCTCTTAGGTGCCAGGGCCTCAGCGGAGATGATTCGAACCGGTGCCGAAAGCACGAGGGTGTCAGGGTGCTTTGATCACAATCCTACTTCAAAGGTCCTGCTGGAAAAGTGGGGGATACCCGTAGAAGAGCAACTTGTTATTACCCGCGAGATCAACGCGAGCGGACGCAACAAATGTTGGCTAAATGGACACTTGGCCACTGTGGGTCAACTGGCAGAGCTTGGACGCTGCCTGGTTGATATTGTTGGGCAGCATGACAGTCAAAGCCTGCTGGATCCAAAGGGTCATGGCCGGCTTTTGGATATCTTTGGCGGGCCAGCCCATCTTGAGCTGGTAAGCCGCGTTGATGAACTCGCTGCCAAGTGGAGTTCTTTGCGTTCGGAACTTAATCGACTGCACCGGGATGAGAGGGAAAGAAACAGGCGCATAGATCTTTTGAGATTTCAGGTGGAAGAAATCAGCAGTGCTGCTCTGCAGCTAGGTGAAGATGATCGGTTGGAGCTGGAACGGAACCGCCTGGCCAACCTAGACCGTATCCGTCACAGTCTGCATTTCGCACTTGATCTGATGGCGGAAAGCTACGATGAGCGGGATTCTCTTCTCCACACTCTATCCGCTATGGAGGCTGAGCTGCAGCGTGCGGCGGAGCTTGATCCGACACTGGCACCTTTGACAGAGCGCTTTGTGGGGTTGTCCATCGAACTGCACGATGTCTATGGCGAGTTTCGCCATTATGCGGACAGGCTTCCTGCCGACCCCGAGCGGCTGAATGAGATAGAGTCCAGGCTCAATCTCATTGAAGGTTTGAAACGCAAATATGGCAGTACAGTAGAAGAGATCCAGACCTACCTGCAGGGGGCGGAAAGTGAGTTGGACAGGCTGGAAAACGCCTCGGTACAGGCGGATACTATAGAGGAAGAGTGCCGCTTGTTTGCAGATAGGTGGCGCCAGGAGGCAGGTGCACTGAGCGAAAGCCGCAAAGAAGCAGCCGCTCGGCTAGAACAGCTAATTGAGGCAGAGCTCTCCCATCTCTCCATGGGCAGCACCAAGTTTAAAGTGCACTTTACGCCCCAGGCTGCAGACACTCCTGCCGTGGGCGGCCAGGAGGAAGTTGAGTTCATGCTGGCACCTAATGTGGGGGAAGATTTGAAATCCTTGGCAAAGATAGCGTCCGGCGGAGAGCTATCCCGGGTGATGTTGGCGATCAAAGCTATTTTGGTAGAAACGGAACAGACGCCAACAATTGTCTTCGACGAAATCGACGCCGGAATAGGGGGAAGAACAGCAGTGAACTTAGGTGAAAAGCTGCTATCCCTCAGCCAGGTGCGCCAAGTTCTCTGTGTAACGCATTTGCCAGTGGTAGCCAGTTATGGCACTAAGCATTACTCTGTCCAGAAGTCTTCACAGCAAGGGCGTACTGTCGTCAGTGTGAGTTTGCTTTCACCGGATGAACGGGTAGAAGAATTGACCCGCATGCTCGGGGGCTCTGCCCAGGAACGCGTTACTCTGGAACATGCTAGGGAATTGCTGAAAAAGACCAGCTCAGCAACGCTTTAGTGATTTATTCTGCCAGCTAGTTCCTTCAATATCATTACAGATCACAGGGTAACCTACACCCATGAAGTAAGTGAGGGGGTAGGTGGCTTTGTGAGGAAAATACTGCTCCGGGTGGGGCTGACACTTGTTTTGGCTTGTCTCTTAGCTTTGGCTACTGTTCCGTATTGGGTGGCGGCAGTGGGCATTCCCCGAGAATTGAAGGTTTTTCCCGGAATGGAACTGTCTCTGGATCTGAAACCGCCTTTTACAATTCATGATCAGTCTGGGCTTGAGGTGACAGGCCTCTTTAATACAGAGAACTTAGGAACCAGCATCTACAGGGTAAACCTCTTTGGTTGGCTGCCCTTGACAGAGGTCGTAGTTGATGTGGTTCCGCTGGTCCGGGTTATCCCGGGAGGACAGTCCATCGGAGTATTGCTAAGTTCTGACGGCTTAGTCATTGCAGATTTGGGAGCTGTTTTGGACGCTGATGGAATGGAACGTTTTCCAGCCCGTGAGGGAGGAATCCAGCCCGGAGACATTCTGCTTTCGATTGAAGGACATAATCTGCGCAGGCCAGAAGAGGTAAGTCAACTGGTCAACTCTCTAGCAAGAGAGAAACGGGTTCTGGAACTAGTGATTCGCCGCAATAATCGCCAGCTTACCGTGGAGGTTGAACCTGTTTTGTCCAGACCGTTTGGGCAGCAGGAGCCAACGTACTTGCTAGGTATTTTTTTGGAAGATCCATCGGCTGGTGTAGGAACCATGAGCTTTTATGACCAAGAGACCGGACGTTTCGGTGCCTTAGGCCACACCATAACAGACAGCAGGGGCCGCCCGCTGAAAATTGTCAGCGGGAGCATTGTCGAAGCTGCGATAGATGGAATCCGCTATGGCAGCAGAGGTTTCCCCGGCGAAAAGGTGGGATTTTTCCACGGGGACCAAGACGTGTTAGGCACCATTGACTCCAATACCAGCTTTGGCATTTTCGGTCAGCTGGAACGAGCGCTTCCCGGAAGTGACTTTGCAGAGCCTGTACCTGTGGCCTTCGCCCATCAAGTGAGGCTGGGCCCTGCACACATTTTAACCGTGCTCCACGGGAACCGGGTGGAACGTTTCAGTGTAGAGATTGTCAAAGTGGTCAATCAGACCAGACCTGGGGAAAAAGGTATGGTGATCGAGGTTACCGATGAACGCCTGTTAAGGGAGACCGGTGGAATTATTCAGGGCATGTCAGGCAGTCCCATCATACAAAACGGCATGTTGGTAGGGGCAATAACCCATGTGTTTGTCAACAACCCCACAAAAGGATATGGCAGCTTTGCTGAATGGATGGTCTATGAGGCAGGGCTGGGGCAGATTCAGGAAATTCCCGCGAAACAATCGTTTTCGCGGGAAGGTTTTTTTTTGCATGTAGAGAAAGAGTTTATTACAAGTGTTTTAGGCGCAATAGAGAACAGATGTGGGTGAGGTGGGGCTGTTAAAATGGAAGCAAAGACGCTGGTTTTAGGAGTCATTGGTTCTGATGTACATGCGGTAGGTAACAAGATCCTGGAGATTTCCCTCAAAGAAGCAGGATTTAGTGTGGTTAACCTTGGGGTACTGGTTTCACAGAAGGAATTTGTCGAAGCTGCCTTGGAAACCAACGCAGATGCCATCATGGTCTCCTCTCTCTATGGGCATGGCGAGATCGATGTCCGGGGTCTCAGGGAAGCTTTGATCGAGGCGGGCATCGGAGACACTTTGATGTACATTGGCGGCTATTTAGTAGTGGGCAGCCAAGAGTGGACTGAAGTAGAAGCCAAGTTCAAGAACTTGGGCTTTGATCGCGTTTACCCTCCAAGTACATTGCCGGAAGACTTCATTCCAACTTTGAAGGAAGATCTTGGTATGTAATGGAGGGTTTTCAATGACAGAAGCCATGATTTTGGTTGATATCGGGAGTACGTTTACTAAAGTAACGGCGGTGAACACCAGAGAAAGAAGCATCCTATCACAGTCCCTTGCCCCTACAACACCAACAGATGTGAGTGTAGGGCTGCAAAATGCATTAGATCAGTTGGAACTTACTAGCGGGGCTCTGCAGGAGGCTCGTGTTTTGGCATGTTCAAGCGCTGCTGGTGGATTGCGTATGGTTGCCATTGGTCTGGTTGAAGATCTGACGGCTAAAGCTGCTAAACTCGCCGCTTTAGGTGCAGGAGCCAGGGTCTTAAAGACTTATTCTTTTCAATTGACTGAAGCAGATCGTGCCGAAATAATCGAACTTGACCCTGATATCATTCTGCTGGCCGGTGGAACCGATGGAGGCAATTCAGAGAACATTCTGCACAACGCCAAGGTTTTAGCATCCCTGCCGAAGGCTGTTCCCATCGTCATTGCCGGCAATCGTTCTGTGGCCCAAGAAGTCGCCCGCACGTTTCCCGAATCTTTTAGTACCTATATCTCGGCAAATGTGATGCCTACAATCGGCAAACTGCAGGTTGAACCGGCCCGAGAGTCTATTCGCAAGGTCTTTATGGAGAAGATCACTTACGCCAAAGGCCTAAATCGGGCGAGTCGTTTGATTGACAGTATCTTCATGCCCACCCCCGCGGCAGTGCTCCGGGCGGGGCAGCTGCTTAGCGAAGGGACGGCGGTTACCAAGGGATGGGGAGATATCTTAATTGTGGATGTTGGCGGCGCGACTACCGATGTCCATTCTCTCGGGGTCGGACTGCCGACTAAGGCGGGTGTGGTGGTGCGCGGCCTGCCGGAACCATTTGCCAAACGTACAGTAGAAGGGGATTTAGGAGTACGTGTCAGTGTTCTCTCCTTGACCGAAGCGGTGGACGCAAGGGTTTTAGCGCAAGACACGGGTTGGACTGTAGAGCAGGTCGAGAGCAGAGTTCAGGCTCTGCATAAGGATCCCGAAACATTGCCGCAAAATCCGGAAGAAGAGAGATTTGACCAAATTTTAGGATATCACGCCATAAAGCTCGGAGTAGGCAGGCATGTTGGCAGGCTCTCAGAGCTCTATACCCCTTCGGGTCTGGTGTGGATACAAGATGGCAAGGATCTTTCTAAAGTGTCGAAGGTAATTGGCACTGGTGGTGTGCTGATTAACAGCCGGGACCCCTTGATGATGCTGGAAGGTGCTGGACAGGAGTCATTGGCCCTCGAATTGAGGCCTGAGAATCCAAGCTATTTCTTAGACGGCGGTTACATTTTGGCCTCCATGGGATTGCTGGCCCAGGAGCAGCCTGAGGCGGCCTTGACAATATTGCAGAAATCCCTGAGTGAACGAGAGCTTATAAGGAGGGACATCTAGTTGGCGGAACAGATTACGCACGACAGGTTGGATTGGGATGAGTTGCAGGAAGAACGAACGGCGGTCCTAGCGAGCTGGCCAACGGGCAAGGAAGTGGATCTGGACGAGGCAGTGGAGTATCATCGGAAAATGCCACAGGAGCTGAATTTTGGCATGCGCCTTCTCCAGGCCAAAGGGGAGGGTAAAACACTGTCCCAGCCCCGAGCTGGGGTAGCTGATCTAAACAGCCATCGGGAATTGCTTCTTTTCCTGCAAAATGAGGGCGGCGCAGATTTGCTTCCTACCACTATCGATTCCTACACCAGGCAAAACCGCTATGAAGAGGCAGAGAAAGGTCTGGCAGAAAGTGTGCGGGAAGGGAGATCGCTGCTCAACGGCTTTCCTGCGGTGAATCATGGTGTGGCAAATTGTCGCAGCCTGGTGGAGGCCTTGTCCGTTCCGGTCCAGGTGCGCCATGGTACGCCTGATGCACGTTTATTGGCAGAGATAACCTTGGCTGCAGGTTTTACCGCTTACGAAGGGGGCGGAATTTCGTATAATATTCCCTACGCCAAAAGAGTGCCCCTCGACCAGAGTCTGCGAGATTGGCAATATGTTGATCGCCTCGTAGGCTATTATCAGGAACAGGGCATAACAATCAACCGTGAACCCTTTGGTCCGTTAACCGGCACCCTGGTGGCCCCCTGCATATCCCACAGTGTAGCTGTTATAGAAGCAATTCTAGCAGCCAAGCAGGGTGTCAAGAATATCACCATAGGCTATGGTCAATGCGGAAACATTGCCCAGGACGTAGCAGCGCTTCAGACACTCACCATTTTGGCCGAAGAGTACCTGGAGGCAGAAGAAATTGATGATGTTGACATTACCACCGTCTTTCATCAATGGATGGGAGGATTTCCTGCTGATGAAGCCAAAGCTTTTGGTGTCATTTCCCTAGGGGGCATAACTGCTGCTTTGGGCAAAGCAACGAAGGTGATTGTGAAGACCACCCACGAAGCGTTGGGGATTCCTACCAAAGAAGCGAATGCGCAAGGTATTCGCGCCACCAAGCAGGTTCTCAATATGCTGCAGGATCAAATTTACCCAGAAAATCCCCGTTTAGCTGAGGAAAGGGAAATTATTCTGCAGGAGACACGCCTGATTCTAGATAAAACTCTGGAGCTAGGGGAAGGTGACTGGGCAAGAGGGGCAGTTAGAGCCTTTGCGGCGGGCGTGATTGATGTGCCCTTCGCACCAAGTTCCTATAACGCCGGGAGGACTATGCCTGCCCGGGACAACGAAGGCGCCGTCCGCTTTTTGAACTGGGGTAATCTGCCTTTCACTAAAGANATTCAGGATTTNCACCGGGCAAAGCTGGCAGAAAGGGGGCAGGCAGAAAAGCGTCCCCCGAATTTCCAGATGGTCATCGACGATATTTATGCCATTGGTCAAGGCAGACTGATTGGCCGTCCTCGTTAGGAGATGATGAGTTTGACCGAATTGAGAATTTTATCCCCCACTGCGATTCTAGGCTACGGTTTTCCACTCTCCTCTTTTGAAGTTGGTCTAGAGCGGGAGCCCCATGTAATTGCAGTGGATGCTGGATCGACTGATCCAGGGCCTTATTACCTAGGGTCTGGCGATTCGTTTACGCAGCGCTCTGCAGTCAAAAGAGATTTGCGCTATCTGATTGAGGCTGCCCTTGACAGGAAAATACCTCTGATTATAGGTACTGCAGGAGGCAGCGGAGCCAGGCCCCATGTGGATTGGAACTTGGCCATTATTGACGAACTGCTGGAGGAATTAAAACGTACTGCCCGGATCGCTGTGATTTACAGTGACATTGATCGTGAGTTTCTCATTGAAGAACTGCAGGCGGGGAAAGTCCAATCCCTTGGTCCAGCTGGAGAATTAACAGCAGAAGATATTTTAGCTTCCACAAATCTTGTGGCCCAGATGGGTTTAGAACCCATCATGCAGGCCCTGGAGGAAGGGGCGGAAATAATTCTGGCAGGACGGGCCTACGATCCTACTGTGTTTGCAGCTCTCCCGGTTTTAAAGGGTTATGACATGGCTCTATCCTTGCACATGGGGAAGATACTTGAATGCGCTGCTATCGCCGCGAACCCCGGCAGTGGAAGCGATTGCCTTTTTGGCACCTTAGCCGGCGATCACTTTGTCTTAGAGGCGTTGAGTCCCGAGCGGGAATGCACGCGGATTTCTGTTGCAGCCCACACCCTTTACGAAAAGAGCGATCCCTATTCTCTGCCTGGACCAGGCGGCAGCCTAGATTTGCGAGAGACAACTTTTGAACAACTACCAGGGGGAAGGGTTAAAGTCGCGGGTACCAAATTTGTGCCCACAGATGCTTATTTTCTCAAACTTGAGGGAGCCAGTCTGATTGGCTATCGCACTATCAGTATCGCCGGCGTGCGGGATCCTATCATGATAGGCCAAATCGATGAAGTCATTGCCCGGGTCAAGGAGCGGGTTGCAGATAACTTTCAGGAACTTAAGGATTACCAGCTGCATGTGCACTGTTATGGGAAAAATGGCGTTATGGGCCAATTGGAACCCCATCCTGAACCAGCCCACGAGCTTGGTCTGGTGATAGAAGCGGTTGCGCGCACCCAGGAGATTGCGGATACGATCTGCAGTTTTGCCCGATCCACGATGCTCCACTACGGCTATCCAGGGCGTAAGTCAACAGCCGGCAATCTGGCGTTCCCCTATTCGCCCTCCGATGTATCTGCAGGGGCAGTCTATAAATTTAATGTCTATCATCTCCTTGAGGTCGATGATCCGAAAAGTCTATTTCCAATTAAGATCGGGAGGCGCGGCTATGAGATACGTTAAAGATGTTGCTTTGGTGATTCGCAGCAAGAACGCCGGCCCCTACGAGTTGACCTTTGACTTGATGTTTCCCGACGAGGCTACCTATAACGAGGTTGGGAAAAGCATAACAAAGGATAAGATAGCAGCATTGTACCAAATTGAAGAAGAACAAGTGTTATCTATCATTCATTTCGCCCCGGCTTATGCAGTTAAAATCACAATTGTTCGTCCCCGGCCTTCAGGGGATTTGGGCGAAACGGATGTCTACGGTGCACAACAGCACACACCATTATTCCAATTAACATATTAAGGAGTGTAGCAAGTGAGGATTACAGATGTTGTATTGTCGAAGGGTCTTACCGGTTTTTACTTTGATGACCAAAAAGCCATTCGGCAGGGTAACTATGTTGAAAACGGCTTAAGTTACGATGGGGAACCTGCAACACCAGGCTTTACCAAGATTCGCCAAGCAGGCGAGAGCATTTCAGTCCAGCTGGTGTTAGAAGATGGGCAGGTTGCTTACGGTGATTGCGCTGCGGTGCAGTACTCAGGAGCCGGCGGCCGGGATCCCTTGTTTTTAGCCGATGATTATCTGCCCCTGATTGAGAAATACGTTGTGCCTGAGTTAATCGATGCAGAACTCACTTCTTTCCGCGCTTTGGCGGAAAAAGTAGATCAGCTTAAAGATGAGAACGGTAAACCCCTGCACACAGCGATTCGCTATGGGGTTACCCAGGCAATCCTTGATGCGGTGGCTCGGGCGCAGCACCTTACCATGGTAGAGGTCTTGGTAAACGAGTACGACTTGGAGCTCGTGCCGGAACCCGTTTTGATTTTCACCCAAACAGGTGATGATCGGAAGCTCAACGCCGACAGGATGATTATTAAGCATGTCGATGTCTTGCCCCACGGACTTTTCAACAATGTGAACAAGCTCGGCAAGAACGGTGAACATTTGAGGGAGTACTTGCTTTGGCTGAAAAACAGGGTAGCAGAGCTGAAAGTGGATCCAGACTATTTGCCTGATTTTCAAGTTGACGTTTATGGTACCATTGGTGAAGCGTTCAATAATGATGTGGAGAAAATGGGTGAGTACGTCAGGGAGCTGACAGAACTGGTGGCCCCCCATGCGCTTGCCATTGAAGGTCCAGTTGACGTCGATTCGAAAGAAGAGCAGATCAAGCTCATGGCTGAACTGACGGCCTATGTTGACGAACATAATATTCCCTGTATATTTGTGGCCGATGAGTGGTGCAATACATTAGATGATATCAAAGAGTTCAGCGATGCCAAAGCAGGTCATATGATTCAAATCAAGGCTCCCGATCTTGGCGGGATTAACAACACCGTAGAAGCTGTGCTCTACTGCCATGAAAACGGAACCATTCCCTATCTTGGAGGCACCTGTAATGAGACAGAGCGATCTGCCCAAATTACAGTGCAGATTGCCCTGGCAGCTAGACCTAGGCAGATACTCTCTAAACCCGGCATGGGAGTGGATGAGGGTCTGTCAATTTGCACAAATGAGATGAATCGTACTCTTGCTTTATTGAAAAGAAAATAGGGTGGGGATAAACATTGAGGGTCATTCAATACGCAGATATTGTTGCCCAAGTTAAAGAGCTTTGCCTAGATGCCAACTGCAATTTGCCTCAGGATGTGTGGGACGCGCTCATCAAGGCTCAAAAAGATGAGGCATCGCCCCTTGGACAGAATGTTCTGGACACAATCCTGGAAAACGCACGCATCGCTAAAGAGAAGAAGATGCCCCTGTGCCAGGATACAGGTATGGTCGTGGTCTTTGCTGAGGTGGGCCAGGATGTGCATATCCAGGGCGGACTGCTGCAGGATGCCGTGGACGAAGGTGTGCGGCAGGCGTACGAAGAAGGCTATTTCCGCAAGAGTGTAGTGGGGGATCCATTAGAGCGGGTGAACACTAAGGACAATACCCCTGCAGTGCTCCATGTATCCTTGGTGGCAGGAGATCAGATGCGCTTGATTGTAGCTCCAAAAGGCTTTGGCAGTGAGAACATGTCGGCACTGCGCATGCTAAAACCAGCCGAAGGCGTACAGGGAGTTAAGGACTTCGTGGTCAAGGCAGTGAGCGAGGCAGGGGGCAACCCCTGTCCACCCATAGTCATCGGCGTGGGCATCGGCGGCACCATGGAAAAAGCTGCCCTGTTGGCAAAAAGGGCAGTGATGCGTGAGATCGGTTCTAAGCATCCCAAGCCCCATGTGGCTCAGCTGGAGGAGGAACTCCTGGAGCTGGTTAACAAAACAGGAGTAGGCCCCCAGGGATTTGGAGGCACCCAGACAGCACTAGCCCTCTTTGTCGAGACCTATCCAACGCACATTGCAGGGTTGCCTGTGGCAATCAATATCAACTGCCATGTCGCCCGTCATGTGGAGGCGGTATTGTAATGTACTATACCACGTTGGTGAAGGCATCATACTATGCCCCCCGGGGCAGGCATCGCTTGATGCATCTGGGGATGCTGATTTCCCAGAGATATTTGGATGCAGAGTACCTGTTGATTGGCATTATGGGAGATGCTGGTGCAGGCAAGTCTTTGATTATTCGGGGTATGTTCCCTGGCCTTGTTCTGACCAATGATGATGAGGGTGTGAATGTAAGGCCCCTGCCTGTCCTCGATGATGCTGAGAATGAATTCTTTCGAACGCATACCTACCATTTGGATGTACGCTTCGAAATGGCCTTTACTCAACTGTGGGAACTGGCCGACGCTGTCAAAAAGGCAGTGTCGGCTGGCCGACGCGTAGTGGTAGAACATTTTGAACTGCTGTATCCATTGTTGAACATCAACGCCGAAATGTTGATTGGCATTGGGGAGGAAGTGGTGGTGACCGTTCCAACCATCTTTGGCCCTTTCCCAGCTGAGCTTGCGGAAGAGGCTTATCAGTCTCTGGTCTACCGGAAAATGGCCCACAGTGCAGAAGATCTGACAGGAATAGTTTTTGAACAGATGGGATTTGAAGCGCCTCGCTTCCATAGTGACGTCAGGCGGGGTTTTGTTATTGAGTTTACTCGCAAGCCGGAGGTAGATCTAGAGGAGGTAGAGCGTCGAGTTCTCGATTATATAGAACAGGATCTGCCTATCAGTGTCTACAACGAACAGACCATTTTAATCGGCCAAGAAAAATTGTCCTGTTCAGGACCGAGGATCCATATGTCCTCAACGGGCGCAATTGAACGGTTCCGCTTAGACAAGAATTTCCAGTACTCACCGATCACCAAGACCTACTTGTTAGCTGGCCGGGTGGGGTGAGGCAGAAGAAGAGAGGGAGGCGGCTAAGGTGATTCGGATCTTGCAGCTCGCTGGCGATCCCTTGTTTCTACAAGCTATGAATGAATATTGCAGCCGGCTCCAGGACATACATTATCAGGGAGTGAGTGACGAGGCAGACTTATTTCAACTCATGGGCGCTCCTCCACCTGATGTCGTCCTGCTGGATGCGGACCTTCAGCCCCAAAACGGCCTGGAGGTTTTGGAGAAGATCCGGGCGAGGTTCTCCTCCGAAGAGGTCAAGATAATCCTGTTAGCTTCCAAAGATGCCTCCGAATGGAAGTTGTCCCATACGGCCAGTTTAGGGGCGGATTATTTTGTCCAGCGGCCGATCGATCTGATAGTCTTGGAGAAAAGGATCAGGCAGCTCGTGGAATCCCCCGTCCGTGCTGTGCCCCAAGGGTTGTCGAGGCGACAGGTTCAGGAGAATTGTACAGCATTCTTTGAACAGATGGGCATACCGCCCCATTACAAGGGCTATCGCTACCTGATGGAGGGGATTTGGCTCGTTTCAGTCCATCCATCCTGGCTCAACTCTGTGACCCAGAATTTGTATCCAGCCATTGGCCAGCGTTTTGACGTGAGTGGTTCCCAGGTGGAGCGTTCGATGCGTTACGCACTTGATGTAACCTGGGAGAAAGGCAATCTAGAGCAGCTCTATAGCTTTTTCCCCTATGTGAGGGAGAACAAGGGCAAACCGACAAATTCGGCATTCATTGCCAAAATGGTAGATTTGATCATTATGGAGGCCGGTGAGCGTGGCTAAATACAACCCCAAAAAGGCATACTAGAAGGGACGGTGAGCACCGTCCCTTTTTAGGTGTACTTTGGGGGGTGGAGGCATGAGAGGGCGAGTAAGGCTTGGGAAACGAACCAAAGAACTGGCAGCTTTACTGCAGCCAAGGGAAATAGCAGTGATCGCCCACGAAGACCTCGATGCTGTGGGAGCGGCAGGCCTGATTGAAGCAGGCGCCCTAGCGGTAATCAACGCCCATTGTTCCCTCACCTGCCGCTACCCGAATTTAGGTCCCCAGCTGCTCTTAGAGCATAGAGTACCCCTTTTAGACAATGTGGGCGAGAAAATTTTCGATCTGCTTAAAGACGGGGATGTAGTCGAAATCCAGGGACGCAAGGTGCTTAGTGAGGGTAAAGTAGTTGCAGTCGGTAATGTGGTTACAGAGTATGTGATCAGTGAACGGCAGCGTATGGCCAAGCAGAACTTGGCAAGTGAGCTTGATCGGTTTGTCACCAACACTCTGGATTATGCTCACAAAGAGAAAGAGGTGATTCTAGGGGATATTGTCTTCCCTGAGTTGAGGCATGATTTGCAGGGAAAAGCAGTGGTTGTTGTAGTCAGGGGAATTGGTTACAGGGAAGATCTGCGGGTGCTCGGCGCTTATATTCAAGAGACCAAACCGATCTTAGTTGGGGTAGACGGCGGAGCTGATGCCCTGATTTCTGCAGGTTACAAGCCGCAGATTATAATCGGGGATATGGACAGTGTAAGCGACACCGCTCTCGATTCTGGAGCACAGATCATCGCCCACGCCTACCCTGACGGACATTGCCCCAGCAGTGAACGTCTGGTGCGCCTGGGAGTTCCCTTCCATGTAGTGCCTGCACCAGGTACAAGTGAAGACCTCGGCCTGCTCCTGGCCCATAGTCAAGGAGCCGAGCTGATTGTCCTGGTTGGTTCCCATTCTAACATGATTGATTTTCTGGAGAAAGGGCGTCCCGGAATGGCGTCCACTTTTTTGACCCGCCTCAAAATAGGACCGATTTTGCTGGATGCCAAAAAAGTAAGTGAGCTTTATCGTTCGACTACTCCACTTTCCCTTGCCCCGGTGATTTTGGCCACCCTAATTCCTATTCTGATTTTCATGGGATTGGCCTCGCCGTGGCGCCACTATCTGCGGCTTTTTTGGCTGCAATTACGTCTGATTGTGGGGTGGCTCTGAGATGAATTTCGGTTTTCGCTATCATGTCGCATCTCTGGTGGCTGTCTTTTTCAGCCTTATCCTGGGTATTCTCATTGGCGGAGCACTTTTCCCTGACCATGTTTTGGTCGATGAGCAGGCTACAATCATCACCGAGCTGGAGGAACGCTTTCGGGAGGCTCAAACCAACCTAGCCCAGCTCAAAGGCGAAATGGAAGCTGCCAATCATGCCTGGGAGCAGCTGCTTGAGACTCTGACCGGAGATCTGCTTAGTGATCAGGAAATCGTCTTGGTAGACCTAGAGTCAGGTCTTCATCCGCTCGTCAATGTTCTAAAATCTGCAGGGGCCCAGGTGCAGCAAGTCAGGCGGGCCGATTTGGCTCCCGGTCGGTTCGAAATCAGTGATCTTCAGAATGTGGTCTTTGTATTTCCCTTGTCACAAGATCCTCTGCCAGATGAAGACCTTAAGAGGATGGATGAACTTGGACTTGCCGGTGCCAATCTGGTCTATGTTTGGGACCTCACAACAACGCCCTCCTTAGAGAAGCTCCCCCCCAGTCTCCAGGTTGACAGTGTCGACACTGCCCTGGGGCAATTAGCGTTGCTTTTGGGCATAAGTAGGGGAAGCCAAGGGCATTATGGGAGACAAAAAGACGCCCAGAGGCTTTTTCCATGAGAGTTGCGGCGCTGATTCCGGCCTATAACGAGGCAGAATCCATTTTGCAGACCCTCGCTGCCGCAGCAGAGCTTCCGGTTGATGAGATCGTTGTGATTGACGATGGTTCTACAGATGAAACCTTTGCTTTGGTTTCAACTTGCGGCTTGAGTAAAGTCACCGCACTGCGTTTGCAGTCTAATAGGGGCAAAGGCGGTGCCCTAAACTACGGTCGCCAGCAGGTAAAGGCCGATATCTACCTTCTTCTGGACGCGGATTTGGGTTCTACAGCCGGTTTGGCCCAAAAACTCCTGGAGCCTGTCTTGCTCCAGGAGGCTCATATGACGATCGCCCGTTTTGGACATGAACAAAGCTTGACCGGTGCTAAAATGGGCTTTGGACTCGTTCGCCGCACCGCAAGTTTGGGTGTCAGGCTCCTCACAGGCCATAAGATACTTGCCCCGCTTTCGGGACAGCGGGCGGTAAGTGTCAGGGTACTGGAAGCGGTAGGTGATTTTTCCCCTGGCTTCGGGGTCGAGGCAGCCCTCACTGTAGGGGCTTTACACCATGGTTTTAGCGTCCTTGAGGTTCCCCTCGAGATGAAACATCGCGCTTTGGGCCGGGGGCTTAAAGGCATGAGGCACCGCGGGAGTCAGTTCCTGTCAGTGCTGCGTGCACTGTGGCATTGTTGGAAAAAGGGGTGGCATAGATGATCTGGTGGATCGCAGCGGGCATTCTGACCTACATCTCAGTTCCGATTTTCTTGCCGATTTTCCAGGGCAGTCTGAAACACAACTACCTGAATGAGGCGATTCCGACAGGTCTTGGCTTGGTCTTTGTGCTTACTGGGGCTCTAGTCATTGTCGCCCGTTCGGGTACGGAGAGGTATGCAGCGCCCTTTGTCTTTGTGCTTTTGTTCTTCTCCATTCTGGGCTTGCTTGACGATGCCTATGGCGAACAGAGTAGGAAAGGGTTCCGGGGTCACCTGGCCAGCCGCAACTTGACCACGGGTGCACTGAAGGCCTGGGGAGGGATGGCGATCTCACTGGCAGTTGTTTCCCCTATGAGCAGCAATTGGTTTCAATTTGCCCTAAATGGTGTTATTATTGCTCTAATGGCCAATTTTTTCAACCTATTGGATGTTCGCCCAGGTCGAGCTGGAAAGGCATTTCTTATTCTTGGCTTGGTTCTGTTTCTAGTAGAACCGAAGAGCTTAGGTCCCCTCTTCGGTATGCTCTGTGCGGCAGGAGGCTTTCTGCCCTGGGATCTGCGCAGGGTTGTGATGATGGGGGACTCAGGTTCAAATCCTCTCGGTGCAGTGCTTGGCCTAGGCTGCGTCCTCGTTCTGCCCCTTGCGGTGAGAATAGGGGCTGCCCTGATCCTACTTGTGCTGAATCTTTTGTCAGAAAGGGTTTCTTTTTCAGAAGTGATCGAGTCTAATCGGTTTTTACGCTACTTGGATCAGTTGGGGAGGTGAAGGAAAAGCATGCTTGTTGTGGAATTAAGNGATACCAGAGCAATAGGGAGGGCAATAATGCGTAATATTCTTTTGGTTCTAGGGGCTTTGCTGCTGTTTTTCTCCATCGGCAGAGCCAACTCTCATCAAGTTTATACGGTTAAGCCTGGTGATACTCTGTACGACATTTCCTTGGCATACGGTGTTTCTTGGAAAGAACTAGCCGAGTTAAATAAGATCAAGGATCCGACCACTATGCAGATCGGCACCACGTTGCGGCTGCCTGCAGATGCCAAGCTCAGGACATTGGCGCCAGACGAGACCATCGTGCCAATCAGCTCGCAGGAGAAAGAACTGCTGACTCGCTTGGTGTACGCGGAGGCGAGGGGTGAGTCTTTAGAGGGACAAATAGCAGTGGCGGCTGTTATTTTAAACAGGGTGCAAAGCAGCAGGTTTCCCGATAATGTCTGGGATGTGATTCATCAGCCGGGACAGTTTACCCCCATCGAAAGAAACACTCTGCCGCAAACTGTAGGCGACACAACCAGAGAAGCTGTGAACAGAGCTTTACGGGGGGAGGATCCCACCGGTGGAGCCCTTTTCTTCTATAATCCCCAAACGACTCAGGCAGCAGATTATTGGGCAACCAAGCCGGTGATCAAAAGGATCGGGAATCATAACTTTACGCTCTAGGTAATATGATTACCCAGGGGTGATGTTATGCGGGTATACGTTGTTAGGGTCAGATGGTGGTATGTGTTTGTACTCCTGGTTTTAGCCTTTGTGAGCCTTGTACCGCAGGTGCGGGAGCCGCTGATTGTTACGGTGACGTCCAGGGGCAGGCTGGTGCCAATTTATCAAGTCAAGACAGACGCAAAGCAGCTGGCAATCTCCTTTGATGCGACCTGGGGCACCGAATTGACCGATGAGATTCTGGACATTCTCGCAGATCACGGAATATTGACCACCTTTTTCCTAGCAGGATACTGGGTAGACAAACATCCGGATTATGTAGTGAAAATAGCGGCAGCCGGCCACGAGATCGGGAATCACAGCTATTCCCACCCCCATATGAATTCCCTGAGCGAACAGGGAATCGCCTATGAGCTGCAAAAAAACGCGGCCCTGATTGAAGACCTAACCGGACAGCGCACTACACTTTTTCGCCCTCCCTTCGGGGAGTACAATAATCAAGTAATCAGCGTCGCTTCTAACCTCGGGTACCACACCATCCAATGGTCTGTGGATTCGTTGGACTGGAAAGACCTCACTAGCAGCCAAATCTACGATCGCGTCATGGCCCAGGTTGAACCTGGCTCAATTGTGCTTTTTCATAATGCCGCCCCAGGAACTCCTGGGGCTGTTCGCCGTCTGATTCCAGACTTGCTGGCACAGGGCTATGAAATCCTTCCTGTCTCCCAGCTCTTGCACAAGGGAGATTTTTACATTGACCATTCCGGAACCCAGCATCCTGCCAAAGGGGGTCGTTGAAGATGATCATTACCAAGAGGGGGCTTGTACTGATCATCTGTGTTTTCTTAGTCATCGCCTTGGGCCTCTTAGGTCCGGGGATTTACAAGTTTGCCAAGCGCAGTCTGTATGGGGTAAAACCAGGAGTTACACTAGAAGGTCAGCTGGTGGAAGGCCTCCTGGAGCAGGAACTCTATGATGTAGTGGCAAGCCTGGCCGAGACATTCTACGTGGAGGCCCATAATGCGAGCTTCCATTGGCCAACCGGGAAGGTGACGGCAGAAGTTGTGGGCCAGTTAGTCGACGTTAAGGGTACTGTTGATGCACTGATGGCTGCACCTTCTCACTCATCTGTAAGTTTGGTCACTGTTCAGATCATCCCCTCCATCACAAGTGCCCATTTCGAGCCGGTGTACAGAGGACCTTCGGGTGATCCGAGGGTGGCTTTGATGGTTAATGTGGACTGGGGCGACGAATTTATCCCAGGGATGCTGGAGGTCTTTGCCCATCATGGGGTTCTGGCAACATGGTTCCCTACTGGCCGCTGGGTACAGGTCTCTCCTGATTTGGCTAAACAGATTTCCCAGGCAGGTCATGAAATTGGCAATCACGGAGGCTGGCATGGTGAAGCGAGCCAGATGAGCCGCGCAGAGGTTACCCGGCTAATTCAAGAAGGTGAAGACCTCATCTTGGAGGCCACCGGCCAGCGTCCGCAGGTTTTTGCGCCTCCGGCAGGCGATTTTAATCAACAGGCTGTGGCGGTGGCTGGGGAAATGGGTTACAAAACAGTGCTCTGGACAGTTGATACGGTGGATTGGCAAAGGCCGGCGCCCACAGTGATAATAGATCGGGTAAAAACAGGCATAACTAATGGGGCCCTGGTCTTGATGCATCCGACCAAGCCTACCCTTGAAGCACTGCCAGTTATCCTAGATTATCTAGAGCAAAAAGGATTTCAGTGTGTAACTGTGTCGGAACTGCTGGCTGATTAAAGCAAAGATTCCACCAGTTACAAACGTGTCCAAATCTCCGGATCTTCCTGACCGAGATCTTTTAGAGCCAGTCCGCCTAGGCCGAATTCTCTAGCTAAGTCGAACTTGTACTTAATGCTGTAGCGATTTTCGAACCAGACTTCTCGGCCTGCACTGTACTTAAAGTAAGGAGTCTTGGAGCCGGTATCCCACTTTACGCTCGCACCTTCGCGAGCTGCCAGTTCCAGTACTTCCCGATGTGAAAGGAGAGAAGGAACGCCTGCCCTGGACCAGTCTACGCCGCCTGCGGCCACCGCCAGGATGACCTTTTCAGCCGGCACAAGGGAGGTGACTTCCTCCAGCATAGCCTTGACCTCAGTAACAGAAGCCAAAGGTCCTGCTTGATGCAAACCCTTGCCTTGCAGCATAATGAACTGTCCTGATTTGGCTGCCATTGCATAGTCAATATTTTCACTCCATGGCAGGGCGAGAATGGTCTTTAGTTCTTCCTGCTCAAGCTCTGTCTTTAATCTGTTCAAGAAGCTATAGAGCCCGGTTTGTTCTTCGCCAGGAATATAGGCGATGTCTATTAAGACACCTTTTAGACCCCATTCTCTGACCGCTGCCTGAATCTGCCTGATGCTCTCAGCTTGCATGTGGGCATCGCTGAGCAGAGGTGAGGGGTTTGAATCCACTGAGATGTGGGCGAAGGTATCCATCTTTTGATTACCGGCAAAATACAGGCTGCGTCCTGTTTCTTCAGGATTAAAATCAGCAGTGACAGTCAACTGTCCATAACTGCCAAGCTGCCAACCCAATGGGGCGATGCCGGTGAGTCTCGCTCCATTTTCTAACAGGCTTTCATAGGCCTGTTCTCCGCCTGGATAAAATCCCAGGAGCTCATAGGCAGACTTATCGCGCTGCACGTCCTGNANNTCAACGGAGTAATCGGGAACCCAGCCCTCAGCGCCAAGGCGGGGACGGATCTTGTACCAGCTGTCACTTTGGTCAAGGATAGTAATGGCGGTATTTCTAGTTAAAGTACCCAGCGGTTTCCCGTCCGCACTGGGACTGTTGCGTACAGTGATCCTGTCGGCGGTAATCGTTCCCATTTGGCCTAAGACTGTATAAGACTGTTGCGCGATCGGTTGACCTGCGGGCTGGATGGCTTGTCCCTGCCCTCCGCTCAACAGGCTGGTTAGATAAAATAGTATAGACAGTACAGCTGCTATAATGCCCTGATTCATCTGGATCCCCCTTTCTGGTCTGTCGAATCTATGGTATCATAGGCATATGCAAAAATCAGTGGAAAGAATAGTACGTTCTGGGTCATTTCCCCAGCGTACAGGAGGTTAGTATGTATCAGCGCACCGTTTTACCTAATGGAGTTCGCATTATTACTGAATATCTGCCCTATTTGCGCTCAGTTACTTTGGGAGCATGGTTTGAAGTAGGCAGCCGCCATGAAGAACTGCAAGAATGGGGCCTCTCCCATTTTATTGAACATATGATGTTTAAAGGAACTGAAAAGTACTCTGCCCGGGATATTTCCGAAATTATGGATCGGCGGGGCGGCTATCTTAATGCCTTTACCGGTAAGGAGCAAACCTGCTATTATTTCAAAGTTTTAGATGAACACTATTACACTGCAGCGGAGGTCTTGCAGCAAATGCTGCTGCATTCGCTGTTTTCTCCTCTCGAAGTCGATAAGGAGAAGAATGTAGTCCTCGAAGAGCTGCACATGTACGAGGACTCTCCTGAAGAGCTGGTGCACGATCTCTTTACTGATACCCTGTGGCCGGACGATCCCCTCGGCCGTAACATCATCGGATCTGTAAATTCGATCAACGAATTTAGTCCCGAGATGATTAGAAAATTCCTTGGGAAGCACTATACGGCGGATCGCCTGATCATTGCCAGTGCCGGCAATATCACCCATGAACAGGTTGTAGAGACCTTTGCTTCGGCCTTTAGTTTTCTGCCTCGGGGTCAAAAGCCTTTGCCAGGTCAGGCCAGGCACTGTTCGGGACAGGGACACTTTCATGATAAAGACACAGAACAGGTTCACCTTTGCCTTGGAGGTTCGGCCCTTTCTCGCCATGATCCAAGGCGCTACGCCCTTTGCCTGTTAGATACTGTAATGGGCGGCGGTGTCAGTTCCCTGCTTTTCCAGGAACTAAGGGAAGAACGGGCCCTTGTCTACAACACATACTCCTTTACCTCCCTTTATGATGATACTGGTGCCTATGGAGTTTACGCGGGTTTTAACCCTAAACACTGGAGCCGGGTGTGGGACGTGCTCTATGATTTGTTTAAGAGTCTGCCCCGATTGATTACCCTGGAAATGCTGGAGAGGGCCAAGGGGCAGGTTAAGGGGAGCTTGGTTCTATCTCTGGAGAGTACCAGCAATCGAATGAATCGGCTGCTGAGAGGTGAAATCGACGAGGGGGCAATTGTTACTCCTGAAGAGATCATGAATCGCATCGAAGCGGTTACTTTGACAGATTTTCTGGAACTGGCCAACACCGTATACAACCCTGAAGAATGGAGCTGGGTAGCACTGGGGCCAAAGCATCTGATTAAGGGGGAACAATTATGTCAAAAGATATGCTGACGGAAATCTTCCGCCTGCAGCGAGAGTTTGATGAAGCAGTGATTAAACACAGGAATCTCGATTACAGTCCTGAGATTTGGATTCAAAAAGAAGTGCTGGCCATTATATCCGAGTTGAGTGAGATCCTCGATGAGGTTAACTTCAAATGGTGGAAGGATCCAACAGAAATAAGTCACGAACGTCTTAAAGAGGAGATTGTCGATGTCCTGCATTTCTTTGTGAGCATGTGCCTGAAGGCAGGCATTGGACCTGAAGAACTTTACCAGGCCTATGTTGCCAAGAACCAGGAAAATTTTTCCCGTCANAAGGGAGAGACCGATAGAGAAGGATATGCTTGGAAAAAATAGGCTGTTATGCTATAATTTAAGTACTCCGCGCCCAGGGATATGTCCAAAGGAGATGTTCTTTTGTGTACATGCGCGGGGTTTTTTTTNCTGTTTTTTTAGCCTTGCTAAGTTGCACCGCAGGCGCCCAGGCAGTCCATATCGGCGGTGAGCTGGCCACTTCCCTGGCAGACACAGGATTGAGTGTGGATTTTGCCATAGGCCTGGAGAAAAACCTGTCCTGGGGAAGTTTCCAGGGAGGATTGCGGAGTGAAATTAGACTGTTTCCCAGTTGGCAGAGGGAGACCAGCCCCTGGTGGGAAGCTTCCTTTCGTCTCCTTGACCACGCCCAGTTGGTCCTCTGCATCAACAGTGACCACTTCACTTCGTCGGACATCTTTCGGCTGATTAACAAGAACAATTACACGGCGGAAAGCGGGGCCATGCTTCTTTTGACCGACCAGCTCAAGATGGGAATGCTGCGCCAAGTACCCTTGAAAAGCAGGGATGTGGTCGACTCGGTTTTTGCCGAAAGTGTCTTTCACTTGGGAAGCATATCCTTAAGCGGTCTGCAGATGCGCTATGCCGGTTTTTCTGAGAGCGGAAGCGCCGGTTCCGTACAGGCTGCCGGGAGGTTTGGTTCCACTGAGGTTACGGCGGCTAAAGGATGGCAGATTGATGGCAAGGGTGAAGAAAGTCAAGGTTCGGTACTAGAACTAACAAGTAAGGGTTCTGGCTTTACAGGCAGTCTTGTGATGCAAAGCATAGATCCCAACTTCCAGAGCCTTCTAGCTAAGACCAACCGCTACACTCCGAACCGGCAGGGATGGCAGCTGCAGCTAGCTAAAGAACTCGGTGAAGTGGAACTTTCATTCAATGTCAGGCGGCACACGAACCGTGAGGGCAGCAGAGATTACAATCAATTAAGCTGGAAAATCGAAGCTAAAGACAGACATACCAGTCTAGAGTGGCGGATCCAGCCGACAGAGGCGTTTATTATGCGCTATGCACCAGACGGCAGCTTGTTTCAGTTCGATCCCCTAAACGGTACGCTGCGTATGGACTGGCAGCTGGGTGGGGGACAGTGGAGCCTGAGACTTGATGCCCTACGCTGGATTACCCGTCTAGAGTACAAGTTCAAGGGGAGCTTGGAGTGGCGCATAATTGCAAAACAGGATTTTTCTCTCCACCGTTCTCACTATTCCATCTTGATTCGGCACAGCGGAGAACGCAGTCACCTCCAGCTCGAGATCGGCGAATACGACCGGGGCAATCTAGGCTCGGGCTTTAACCAGGCGCCAGGCTTTTGCATATCATGGGGTTGGAAGTTCTAGATAACTTGACGGCCGCATATACTGGGCCGGGCGGGGGTGAGGCTGTGCGCTATTCGGAGCTGGCAGGCAAAGAGCTGATCTGTATTGATGAAGGCATTCGGCTTGGGGTGGTGGATCATACCGACCTGATTATCAATTTGCGCAGCGGTGAAGTAGAGTCAATTGTAATTCCCTATGGTCATCGCTGGTTTAGGCCTAAACTCATAGTTGTCCCTTGGCGCGGTATCAGGAAGATTGGGCGCGACTTAATCATAGTGGACTTAACAACAGCCAAAGACTATGCAGAGGTCATGAAAAAGATTGAAGATCGACCGCGGCGGTTTCCGTTTATTTATCCTTAGGCAGACGCCTAGCAGGTTGGAATAAGCCTCCTTTAATTGGGTAAGCTACTCTCAAGAAATGAAAGGGGGAATTCTTTTGTCAACTGTTATTGGTGTTTTCAGGGATATCAAGACCGCTGAGGAAGCAGTAAAGGCTCTGAGAAATAAAGGCTTTAGAGATAATGAAATCTCCATTGTAGCAAAAGACAGCGAGCAAGGCCGGGGCGGTTCTGACATGGAAGCCGGTTCGGACTTTGGCAGTAACGACTCCATCGCTGATGGAACCACCTGGGGCGGAGCGCTAGGTGGAGTAGCAGGCCTTTTAGCCGGAGTTGGAGCACTCGCTATCCCGGGAATTGGTCCCATCGTGGCTGCAGGTCCCCTGGCAGGAGTGTTATCTGGAGCTGTTACGGGGGGAGTCGCAGGGGGACTGATTGATCTTGGCATCCCTGAAGAACGGGGACGACAGTATGAGGAAGAAATAAAGCAGGGAGGCATTCTGGCTGTGATTGAAACCAGCGAAGACAAGGTAAATGATGCCAGTTCTATCCTCCGGCAGAATGGAGCTAAAGATGTAGAATCCCACGGCGGGGGAGAAAGTACAAACTAGTCTGGAAGAGGCTGCCCTAGGGTGGCCTTTTTTCTTGTCTCCTCTTCGGCAGGAAAGTATGGGCTGAATATCGAATGGACAGGAATGGTTACAAGGAGGGGAAAGGGATGCGAGTTGCTGTAAATGGTGCTGGGGGAAAAATGGGTGCCGAAGTGTGCAAAGCGGTGCAGGGCTCTCCAGATTTGCATCTGGTAGGGGGCGTAGATCCCAGAGAGAGGGTTTTGCAAATCGGTGCACGAACATTTGCGAATCTCAAGGATGCACTCGAGGCTATCGATGTTGATGTAGTTGTCGATTTTACCACCCCTGCCGCGGTAGGTCAGAGCATGGAAACATGTCTAGAGTACAATGTTCCCATGGTCATCGGTACGACTGGACTAAGTGAATCAGAGTTAAGAGAGTGGCAGGTCAGGGCATTGCAGGAGAACTGGAAGGCCATCATTGCGCCGAATTTTGCCATTGGAGCAGTTCTGATGATGAAATACGCCAGTGAAGCAGTGCGCTTTTTTGAGCATGCCGAGATCATTGAATATCATCACGCACAAAAACTTGATGCTCCCTCAGGAACTGCCCTGCGGACACGAAAACTTATGCAGGAAGTTCATCCGAGGGAGATTCCCATTCATAGTGTCCGCTCTCCGGGTTTAGTGGCCCACCAGGAGGTAATTTTAGGACTGCCGGGACAGACTTTGACTATTCGCCATGATTCTAATAATCGTGAGAGCTTTATGCCAGGGGTTTTGTTGGCTATTAGGCAGATTCCCCGCATTAAAGGAGTCGTCATAGGACTAGAACACATTCTTTTCACCGACATATAGTACTAGTGAGTTTTGGTGAGGAGGGTTTGTTATGGGTCGTCAACTTGCTGGTGTGTCCATAACAATGCTCGGTTGTGATCAGCGCGAAATTGGTCTGGCAGAAGCATTGGTTAATCTCGGGACAGACTTGCGTCTGGTGGGTTTTCCCAGGGAGGGTACCCTCAAACGGGCATTGCACTTTGATGATCCAGTTGAAGCTGTCCGAGGTACACAAGCTACGATAGCACCGATGAGCAACACTGACGAAGAGGGTCGGATTGTTGCTGATCTAGGGGCCAAAGAGCCCATCAGCTTAGCTGAAGTGATTCCCAAAATCCCACGCTATACCCCTCTTTTAATCGGGGTTGCCAAGCCCATTATTCGGGGGCTGGCCACGCAGTATGGGCTAACTCTTGTGGAAATGGCTGAAATTGATGAGATTGCGGTGCTAAATTCAATTCCAACGGCTGAAGGCGCGATTTTCGTGGCCATGGAGAACACCTTGATTACGATCCATAACTCCCGTTGTTTGGTGCTGGGTCTAGGACGTTGCGGATCGACCTTAGCGCGAAATCTCGTCGGCCTGGGGGCCCATGTGACGGTGAGTTCCCGTTCGGCAACTGATCTGGCACGGGCAGTTGCGCTTAACTGTGAGCCTTTGCCTTTGGAGGACTTGCATTTTAGGACTGACTTTCAGATTATCTTTAATACAATTCCAGCCTTGGTGCTGCCCCGTTCCTATTTGAGGCTCCTGGATGCTGCTACGGTGATCGTGGATATTGCCTCAGGTCCTGGCGGTACAGATTTTGCTGCAGCGGAGGAACTTGAGATTCTGGCCATTCATGCCCTTTCGCTCCCGGGCAAGGTTGCGCCGAAGACTGCTGCCGACATTCTAATTAAGACCATACCTCACCTACTGGAAAAACTGTTAGGAGAGGAGCATAGTAATGACTATAAGAGGTAAGAATATCGGCTTTGCCCTAACCGGTAGTCATTGCACTTATGAAGATATTTGGCCGCAGATCAGGAAGATAAGAGAGCTAGGGGCTGAAATATATCCTATTGCGTCGCAGACCGTGGCTGAGACCACTACTCGCTTCGGTGTTGGCAAGGAGATCATCGCCTATTTCTCTGAACTGACTGGAAGGCCGGTGATTACAACCATTGTTGAGGCTGAACCTCTAGGCCCGGCCCGGATCCTTGATTGCCTAGTGGTAGCACCGTGTACCGGCAATACCTTGGCAAAGCTGGCCAATGCTATAACGGACACAGCAGTACTCATGGCAGCCAAGACTCAACTGAGAAACGGGATACCTGTAATCTTAGCCATTTCAACCAATGATGCTCTAGGTCTTAATGCGAAAAACATTGGAACACTCTTAAATGTTCAAAACCTGTTCTTTGTCCCCTTCGGGCAAGATAATCCTGAAGCCAAGCCAAGATCTCTTGTGGCAGATATGGAATTGCTCATTCCCTCCATCGAATGTGCGTTGGAAAATAAGCAACTGCAGCCTGTATTGATTGAGAGGTCGGTCAGGGCAGTGAAGTGACAGTATAAGGAGAGATTTTTATGAACGGTCTACATGTAGCAATATTGGGTGCAACAGGCATGGTTGGTCAAGAACTCCTCGATGTTCTGGTGGAGAGAGAATTCCCCATGAGCAGCCTGACCCTCCTGTCTTCAGCTCGCTCAGCAGGAAGTAGAGTATTAGTCGGCGGTAAAGAATATGCCGTTGAGCAGGCTGCTCCTGAATCTTTTCAAGGTGTAGATGTAGCGTTCTTTGCTGCCGGCGGTCAGGTCAGTAAAGATTGGGTTGAAACGGCGGTAAATGCAGGGGCGCTGGTAATTGACAANACAAGTGCCTTTCGTTTGCGTGACGATGTTCCCTTGATCGTTCCAGAGGTTAACCCTGAGGAGATCCTCAAGCACAACGGCATCATATCTAACCCTAANTGCTCTACGATCATCATGGCCATCGTGCTNAAACCGATTTTGGATAAAGCTGGGATTAAGCGGGTGGTGGTTTCTACCTATCAGGCGGTCTCAGGGGCAGGCGGACGGGGCATGGATGAACTGCGCCGCCAGACTGAAGATTATGTGGCCGGCCGGGAACTCGAAGCGGCTATTCTTCCGGTGGCAAATGATCCCAAACATTATCCAATCGCGTTTAACGCCATACCCCAAATCGATGTCTTTGACGAGGACGACTACACCCGGGAAGAATGGAAGATGGTCAGAGAAACGCAGAAACTGTTTAAGGATCCTAGTTTCAAGATTTCTCCCACAGCAGTCAGAATTCCCGTCATGCGCTCTCACAGCGAGAGTATTAATGTGGAGACTGCATCTCCTCTGTCGCCTGAGGAATGTCGCGAACTGCTGAGAAACGCACCAGGCATAGAAATAATCGATGATGTGCAGAAACAGGATTACCCCATGCCTCTCTATGCAGCTGGCCAGGATCAGATCTTTGTTGGGCGTATTCGCCGGGACCGGACTGTGGAAAATGGTTTGAACCTATGGGTTGTTGGTGACCAGATACGTAAAGGAGCAGCATTGAACGCGGTTCAAATCGCAGAGTATGCTAACCGGATGGGTGCCTTTACGAAGAGGTGAGGTGCGAGCGAATGAGAATTGTTGTGCAGAAGTTTGGCGGCAGTTCACTGGCCACCTCTGCGATGCGTGCTGAGTCTATGCAAAGGGTTAGGGAAACTGTGGAAGCAGGCCTTGCACCCGTTGTTGTCGTCTCTGCCATGGGGCGGCAGGGAGACCCTTATGCCACCGATACACTATTGAACTTTGTCTATCATACTAATCCTGAACCTGATGAAGCCAATACCGACCTGCTTCTATCCTGCGGCGAGATTATCTCAGCCGCCATCTTCGCAGAGGGTTTGCGAAAATTGGGCTTGTCTGCTGCGGCCCTGACAGGTTGGCAGTGTGGAATTACCACCGATGATGTTCATCTGGGAGCAAGGGTCACTAGCGTACAGGCTGAGAGACTGTGGGATCTGCTCCAGAAAGGCACAGTGCCAGTGGTGGCTGGCTTTCAAGGTGTAACATCTGCCGGGAAGGTGACCACCCTCGGTAGAGGCGGGAGCGACACTACGGCCGCGGTGTTGGGCGTAGTGCTTAAGGCCGAGAGGGTAGAGATTTTTACCGATGTTGACGGAATCAAAACTGCAGATCCCAGACTCATTCCGGATGCCCCTACCTTACAGGTGATGTCTTATCGTGAGGTTGTGGAAATGGGTCATATGGGCTCTAAAGTGCTGCACCCCCGGGCTGCGGAAATTACCATGGAGGGAGGCATTCCCCTTCAGATTCGCTCAGTAGTGCACTCTAAAGGGGGAACCCTTGTGGGAAGGCAGACCCAGACGCCCTTCGACGGGGAGCAAGTATCTGATCGGGTTGTGACAGGAATTGCCCACCTTGGTAAGCGCGCCCAAGTAAGGATCACCGGTGCAAGTAACTTTCACAGTTCCGGACTAGGTGCCCAGGTCTTTAAAATGCTTGCTGAAGCGGGAGTAAGTGTTGATCTGATCTACATGTCCCCTGATCTGATTGCCTTTGTCATCGATCAGGCCAAGGTTGATACAGCACGGCGTGTTTTGACTCCGTTGGAATTAAGTGTTAAGATCGAGGTAGGTTTTGCCAAGGTATCGGTTGTTGGTGCAGGCATGCACGGTGTTCCCGGGGTTATGGCCAGAGTAGTGAATTGCTTGGAGCAAGAGGGAATACCTATCTACCAGACTACCGATTCCCACGCCAATATTTCCTGTTTAGTGATGGAGGAACACATACCGAGGGCAGTGAAGGCTTTGTACAGGGAATTTCAACTTGATCGTATCTAGGAGGTTTAACCCATGAAGTTAGGTCAACTTTTCACAGCAATGATTACACCAATGCACAAAGACGGTGCGGTGAACTACGGCGCTGCAGTGGAATTGGCAAGGCGTTTAGGAGAGAATGGGTCAGATGGTGTGGTGCTCAGCGGCACCACAGGCGAAAGTCCAACGCTCAGTTTTGACGAAAAGGTAAAGCTGTTTTCTGACGTAACGGACGCTCTAGGCGGTCAGGTAGAGATTATTGCCGGAACAGGTTCGAATAACACCTCGGAAACCATAGCCCTCACTAAGGCTGCTGAAAACGCGGGAGTAGACGGCATTATGCTCGTCACGCCTTATTACAATAAGCCTTCACAACAAGCATTGTACGAGCATTTTAAGGAGGTTGCGCTGCAGACGTCGCTGCCAATAATGATTTATAACGTTCCAGGCCGAACCAGTACAAACATTCTGCCTGAAACCGTAGCAGAGCTGGCAAAGATAGAAAACATTGCAGCCATCAAGGAAGCCAGCGGCAGCCTGGAACAAGTAAGTGTGCTGAAGACCTTGGTTCCTGAAGACTTTCTCATCTATTCCGGCGATGATGCTTTGACCCTGCCGATTCTGGCTGTTGGAGGGGCAGGGGTGGTGAGTGTTGCTTCTCACTTAGTTGGCCGGGAGATTAAGGCTATGATTTCGGCTTTTGGTGCAGGGAAGGTTGATGAGGCCCGGGATATTCACTTGAGTCTCATGCCGCTGTTTAAGGCCATGTTCATAACCACAAATCCTGTACCGGTAAAACGGGCGCTGGAGTTTATGGGATTTGAAACCGGACCTTTGCGTCTGCCCTTAGTTGATCTTACTGAACATGAGGCCCAGTCAATCAAGGAAGTGTTGACAAAAATGGGCCTAGGCTCGTAAATGAAAAGCGTTTACCATTGCCCCTACCTGGCGAGACTATCGGGTAGGGGTTAAAATTTGCCTTGCGTTTGATTATTTGCGACACTCTGTGTATAATATAAGAATGCATGACTTGTTCGGTTTAGTGATATGAGACCACCTAATGGCGGAAGGGTGGTCACCCCTATGCTTAAGAAGTCATAGTTTACTGGAGGTGTTTTTAAATACATGATCGATAAAAACAAAATACGGATACTGCCCTTAGGCGGCCTTGGCGAAATCGGCAAGAACATGACCGTGGTGGAGATCGGCGGGGATCTCGCCATTGTGGATGCCGGTGTGATGTTCCCAGAAGAGGATATGCCAGGTGTGGACTTGGTGATTCCTGATATCACGTACTTAGTGGAAAATGCCAGTCGCGTTAAGGGCATCTTTTTGACGCACGGGCACGAAGATCACATCGGGGGTGTTCCCTACGTTCTTCGCCAGCTTAATGTGCCTGTATACGGGACAAAGCTGACTCTGGCCCTCTTGCGGGTAAAACTCATTGAGCACGGTTTGGAACGAAGTACCGAGATGAAGGAAATCAAAGCAGGAGACAGGGTTCAGCTTGGAAACATCGATGTTGGATTCATCCATGTTAATCACAGTATTGCCGACGTTGTCGCCTTAGCCTTCCATACTCCCTTAGGGGCAATTGTCTACTGCAGTGACTTTAAATTTGATCAGACCCCCTATGATGGGAAAGTGGCTGACTTGTATGCCTTCGCCAAATTGGGCAAACAAGGGGTTTTATGTCTGCTGTCAGATTCGACTAATGCAGAACGTCCAGGCTACACCGCCTCAGAAAAGTCTGTGGGCGAAACCTTTACGCGCATTTTCAGCAATGCCAAGGGTAGAATTCTCGTTGCTACCTTTGCTTCGAACATCCATCGCATTCAGCAAATTTTTGACGCAGCGGTCCGGGAAGGACGCTATGTCAGTGTAACAGGGCGCAGTATGATCAGGGTGGTTGAAGTAGCTACTGAGCTTGGTTATCTCGACATTCCAGAGGGAACCCTCGTTGATTTGGATCGGCTGGATAAGCTGCCTAAGGAGCAGACCGTGATTATCACCACGGGAAGCCAGGGCGAACCTATGGCTGCCTTGAGCCGCATGGCCATGGCTGAGCATAACCGGATTGCAATTTCACCTGGGGATACCGTGATCATTTCAGCATCACCGATTCCAGGCAACGAAAAAGCAGTCGGCCGCATCATTAATCAGTTGTTTAAAGAAGGGGCCAACGTTGTTTATGAGCCTCATTTGGGAATTCACACCTCAGGCCACGCTCAGCAGGAAGAACTCAAGTTACTTTTGAATCTGTGCAAACCACGTTATTTTATTCCTATCCACGGTGAGCACCGTATGCTCTTGAAACACGCGGAGTTGGCTGAAGCCACTGGGGTTTGCAAGGAGAACATTGTCATTGGGGAAATAGGTTTGCCGGTAGAGTTTTCTGCCCAAGGTGTACAGGTCAAAGACAGGGTTGCCTCTGGGCAAGTGTTCGTGGATGGACTGGGCGTTGGCGACGTTGGCAACATAGTGCTCAGGGACAGGCGCCAACTGTCGACGGATGGCATTTTAATTGTAGTAGTCACCATGAACAAAAAGACAGGCAAGGTTGTTGCAGGGCCAGATGTTGTTTCCCGTGGATTTGTGTATGTGCGAGAATCTGAAGTTCTGATGGATGAGGCTCGGGAAAAGGCCAGGGAAGCACTGGAAGGTTGTCTCGCCCTCAACAATACAGATTGGGGTGCCCTTAAAGGGGCAGTGCGGGATACACTCAACCGGTATCTCTGGGAAAAGACTAAGCGCAGACCGATGATTCTGCCCATTATTATGGAAATCTAACTGTTCGGGTTTAAGCTCCCTCATTTCTTACCATACTAGGTGGTAGGGAAGGGGGGAGCTTTAATGAATGGGCAAGAACAACCGGCAACGCCAGGCGGCTCCGGATCTAAAGATAAGGCTGTATTGCAGAACATTAAAGAACTTGGGCAGATTTCTACGCCGCAGGCTCAGGAACCAGAGGTTCAACCGTTCCATTGCCTGACAATAATTGGGCAGATTGAGGGACACATGGTCCTGCCGCCCCGCAATAAGACAACGAAGTACGAGCATGTTATTCCTCAGCTGGTTGCCATCGAGCAGAATCCGAAAATTAAGGGTTTGCTTGTGGTTCTAAACACGGTTGGAGGAGATATTGAAGCAGGATTGGCCATTGCAGAAATGTTGCATACTATGAAAACTCCTACTGTCTCCTTGGTCTTAGGTGGGGGTCACTCCATTGGCGCCCCCATTGCAGTTGCGGCAGATTACTCCCTAATTTCTGCCACCGCAACCATGACCATTCATCCCATTCGCCTCAGCGGCCTGGTCATTGGTGTGCCGCAGACCTATGAGTATCTGGACAAGATGCAGGAACGGGTGACTCGTTTTATCCTGGAACATTCCAGGGTAAAGGCAGACGTACTCAGGGAAATGATGTTTCGCACAGGTGAGCTGGTCCGTGACGTGGGCACAGTTTTAGTGGGCGAGGAGGCAGTCCGGATCGGCCTCATTGATGAAGTGGGAGGACTTGGAGTCGCCCTGTCACGGCTGGCCCAGATGATCGAGCCGGATGCGGAAGGAGGTGTTCAGTGACAGTGCTCTACACCATAGTTCCCCTGGAGGATGTGTTAGAAGGGATTGATGATGATCCGGCACCCACTATGGTTCTCAAGCTAGGCGGTCTCAGTCTGGAGGTTGAACAGCTGGACGGGTTTCAAGCCAAGGTGGTCCGCTTGCTTAGCACCGATCCTGAGCACTACTTGTTGCCCCACTGCCAACCGGGGGCCGTAATCGACTTGAAATAATTCTAAAGGGCAAGGGATTCTCATAGAGTCAGGTATGAGAATCTTTTTGTTTGTCCTCAACTTTACAGTAGGTATCAGTATTTTTCTGTTAGGGCTGCGCATGCTGGGAACTACTCTGTCGAGCATTCTAGGCTTTAGGCTGCGGGCTGTTTTAACCAAGTTTACCTCAACGAAGTCAAGAAGTCTGTTTGCAGGTTTAGTCACCACTGGGCTGGTGCAAAGCAGCAGCGTGGTGAATGCAACGATGGTTATCTTAGTCGACAGCGAAGTGCTCAGCATCCAACAGGCGATTGGGGTTATGCTGGGGGCTAATATTGGTACAACCTTCACAGCTCAAATAGTGGCTTTACCCGTGACCAAGCTGGCAACTCCTCTGTTCTTTTCTGGTTTGCTCTTGATCGGCATAGCAAAGCGGCCAGCACTAGGCAGAGCGGTCTTTGGTCTGGGTGCCGTCCTTTTTGGTATGGACTTTACTGCAAGTGCAGTGGCTCCAATTCTGCGCCTGGCGGGAGTGCAGAAAATCCTGGTTGAACTTGCCGGAACGCCCCCCTTAGCCGTTTTAGCCGGGATCTTACTAACAGCTGTGGTTCAGTCCAGCAGCGCTGTAACAGGGTTGACAATAGGGCTGACTGGGAGAAACCTGCTGACTCTGCCGGCGGCAATTGGCATTGCTCTGGGCAGTAATGTCGGCACTGTGATTACAACCCTCCTGGCCAGTATGGGCCGGAGTCGGGCTAGCCGGGCGACTGCCTATGCGGACTTTCTCTTTAACTTGGGGGGAGTCTTCGTTATCATGCCCTTTTTTCCACTGTTTTTGAGGCTGATTAAGTCTTTATCCAGCTCCCCAGCCCGCCAGGTAGCCCATGCCCATACACTTTTCAACTGTATTACCGCGCTTGCCGTCCTGCCTTTCTTGAACAAACTAGCCAATCTAGCTTGGGCTTGGGCAGGAATCCGGCTGCGGAACAAGAATAAATAGGAGTGTTTGGAATAACGCAATAGGAGTGGGGATATGACCACTGTTCAAGCCGTGATCTTAGGAATTATCCAGGGTCTGACCGAGTTTTTGCCAATCAGTTCTTCAGGACACCTCGTTTTGTTCTCGAGGTTGTTTAATATCCAGGAGTCATCGCTGGTTTTTGAAGTTATCGTTCATGTAGGAACGTTACTGGCTGTCCTGGTTGTCTTTAAGAATGAAGTCTGGGTCTTAGTCAAATCCTTTTTCAAGTTCCTGGCAAATCCGAAGGATGCAAAGAGATTGGCAACAGATGATCCAGGCTTCCGGTTGCTCCTTGCCCTTGTGCTAGGGACTGTCCCTGCGGTGGCGGTCGCTCTTATTCTAAAAGAACAGCTCCAGCTGCTCTTTGGCAGCAGTGTATTTGTGGGCTTGATGCTGATTGTAACGGGCACCATCCTCTACTTGACGGAGCGCCGCCACGTGGCAAACAAGGGATTGGAGAAAGTGTCGACCAAAGATGCCTTGTTAATTGGCTGCGGGCAGGCCCTCGCCATACTTCCCGGCTTGTCCAGATCAGGCACAACTATCGCAGTAGGGCTATTGAGAGGTCTCGATCGGGAAAGCGCCGCCAGGTTTTCGTTTTTATTGGCTATACCTGCCATCTTAGGTGCGCTGGTTGTGTCCTTCGGCGATTTGTTTGCAGGCAATGTCACAATTAGTAGTAATGCACTCGTTGCCGGGCTTATAGCAGCGGCGTTGACAGGCTACNTTGCCATCCGTGTTCTACTTGATCTGGTTAGGAAGGGCAAATTAATCTGGTTTTCCTACTATACNTGGACTGTAGGGGCATTGGTCGTAATTCTTCATCTAGTTTAATATGCAGGANAAAGAACGATAAGGTGGAAGTAATGACTATTAAAGAGAATTTGGAAAATGTACAAGCCCGCATCAGGCAAGCGGCCAGTTTCGCTCGGCGGGCTGAGTCAGATATTCAGCTGTTGGGAGTTACAAAGTATGCATCTGACGAACAGGTGCAGGAACTAATCGATGCAGGGTTGACAACTTTAGGGGAGAATAGGGTGCAAAATGCCCAGGCACGTTTGGAGCGGTTCCCAGATGCTCAGTGGCATTTTATAGGGAGGCTGCAGACCAATAAGGTGCGCTTTTGTGAGAAATTTGCACTTATCCATTCCCTCGATCGCTGGAATCTGGCCCAGGCGATAGACTCCAGGGCTGGGCAGTGGGGCAAGATCCAGGATGTGTTGATCCAGGTCAATGTCTCGGGCGAAGAGAGCAAGACCGGATTGTCCCCTAGTGAAGTGCGCAGCTTTGCCAAAAGAGTACTGCAAGAATGCGATAACGTGCGGATCAGAGGTTTAATGACTATGGCACCTTTATTGGAACCTCAGGCTGTTAGGCCGTATTTTCGTGAAACCAGGCTGTTGTACGAAGATTTGCAGCAGGAGTTAGGTGTGACATGGGACATCTTGTCAATGGGTATGACGAATGACTTTGAAGTAGCTATCGAAGAGGGAGCCACATTAGTGAGGATTGGATCGGCTCTGTTCTCGGAGGAGGATTCAGTATGAGCGGTTTTGTCCATAAGTTAAAGGTCTTGCTTGGTGTTACCGAAGACTATGAAGATGAAGAGGGCATGGGCAGGGTAAGTGAGCCGATAGAAGAAGATGTAGTGCCTTTAAGGCGCGAGCGCAAGAAAAAGTCTGAAGCGAATGAACAGAGCAAGCCTGCTTTAGTGGGACTTGCGGGAGGTCATGCCAATCAAAAAATGCATATCGTAGAGCCTAGAATGTATGAAGATGTTAAAGAGTACGTATCGTTCCTCAAGAGTCGCAGATCTTTGATTCTACGGCTGCATTTGGTTGATAAGCATGAGGCTCAGCGAATTGTGGATTTTATGAGCGGTACTACCTATGCTCTAGAGGGCAATATGCGCAAGTTAGGTGAAACCATCTTCTGTTTTACTCCGGCTTCAGTTGCCATCGAAGGGGATTTAGAGACTGATTTTTTTGAAATGATTCGAAACGAAGGCGAGTGAGTTATTAGTGTGGAGAATAATAACCTTAGCCGATTTAGTTTTCCAGATCTATACCTGGATTTTGATTGCTCGCTTTTTGCTGAGTTGGATGCCTAATGTGGATTACTCACATCCGGCTATTCAGTTTATCTACAGGATAACTGATTGGCTGGTCCGGCCCTTTAGAGGCATTATTCCTCCTGTTGGCGCCCTTGATTTTTCGCCAATAATTATGTTTTTGGTTTTGCGCTTAGGTTATTCTCTTTTGAGACAGCTGCTGGTGATGATCATGCTCTGGTAGTGCTGGTTAGGAAGGATTGAAATGAGTGAATAAGGAGCAATTGCTAAATCATCTGCACAGCGAAGCTGAGCAGGCTGTAGGGAGACATGTTCTTGACCTGGCTCGTCAAGCCTGGGAGACTAATCGCCCGCAAAAAACAGACTTCTACGATCCATATGAACGCAAGGTAGCACAAAGTGTCTTAGGCAGCATTCCTGAGGTAGGCTATCTGCAGCAGGGAGGTTATAAGAAGGCTGAGCGTGCACGCATAGTAATCTATCCCCAGTTCTACCTTCTGGAGACGGTGGACTCGACACTCCGGATATTAGAGGCTACAGGCAGCTTCGCCTTCCAAAAGGTTGGCCACAGTGACTATCTGGGATCCATTTTAGGTACAGGACTGAAACGGGGCAAAATTGGGGACATCCTGGTTCTTGAAGGTGGCTGCCAGGCCATAGTCGCTGCTGAGGTGGGGGACTATTTGCTCAGCAATTGGACACAAGTCGGCAGGGTCCCGATTATACTGAAGGAGATCGACGAGGAACAGTTGGCTGTAGAGCCTGAGCGAATTAAGGAGATTAAAGGCACGGTGGCATCGTTGCGCCTGGATGCAGTAGCTGCGGAAGGTTTCGGGACATCCCGTTCCAAGATGGTGCGTGAGATCAAAGGCGAGCGTGTCAAATTGAACTGGAAGCCGGTTTCCAATCCGGCCCTGGCGATTTCTGAAGGTGATGTCCTTTCTATTCGCGGCAGGGGACGGGTCGTTGTATCTGAGGTGGGCGGCACAACTCGCAAAGGCCGCACTAGTATAGTGCTGCATCGCTACTTTTAGGAGGTGGTCAATATGCTCAAACCAATTGATATTCACAATATGGAGTTTAAACGGACATTGAGGGGCTATGACCCCGAAGAGGTAGATGATTTTCTGGCAGACATCTTAGTCAAATATGAAACCATTTATCAGGAGAACCGCAAGCTGCATGCTGAGCTCGAGGCGCTGCGGGCAGAGTTAGAGGGTCAGGATCATCAGGAACAGGATATTCTGGATTTGATTTCTTTAACTAAGCAGACTGTTCAGGAGGCCAAGACCATTGCAAGGCAGGAAGCAGACAACGTGGTCAATGTGGCTCAATCGGAAGCAGAACGAATTTTGGTGGAAGCTCGTCTTAAAGCCCAGCAGCTGCTGGCTGAGGCTGAAGAACGTCTGCAGAAAACCCAAAGGGCAGAATTGCAATTAAGGGAAAAGATTCGTCTGACGATGGAGACGATCTGGAATGTGCTGGTAGATGATGGCAATGAACCGGGAGCTACACGGCTGTATCGTGAGATTGCCTCGACCAAGGCTGCAGAAGAGACTGATGTTGAGGAATAGATAATGGCGCAGTTGACTTCGTGATGTTCGTTGGATATAATAGCGATAATACGGAAAGATGATGAACGGGAGAGTACTTGCTGGAAACGGTTGCAGAGAGTCCGGTCAGGTGAAAGCGGATGCCAGGAACAGTGAAGGAAAATCACCCGGGAGTTGCCTGCTGAAATTCAAGTGAGGAGTAATAGTAAGCTGAGCCGGTGGTGCCGTTATCGCCAGGAAGTGAAGACAGGGCAACCTGTCTTAACTAGGGTGGTACCGCGGCTTATTCGTCCCTTTTTTGGGGCGATTTTTTTATGGTTTGTTAGGAGGAGTGGAAAATGAAAAAGGAATCTGAGTATCAAGAGACTCTGCAATTGCCTGTGACGGATTTCCCCATGCGGGGCAACTTGCCCAAGAGAGAACCTCAGATGCTGGCAAAGTGGGAGCGGGAGGATTACTACGGCCAACTGCAAGAGTTGAGCAAGGCCCAGGGGAGGCCAACTTACATTCTGCATGACGGCCCTCCCTACGCCAATGGCGACATTCACATCGGAACCGCACTCAACAAAATTCTCAAAGACATCGTGATGCGTTCTCGTAATCTGGCTGGATACCATGTTCCCTATGTACCCGGCTGGGATGCACATGGTCTCCCCATTGAGCTCCACGTCGTACGCTCCTTGGGTTCTGATAGGGATAACCTGTCTGCGGTAGAATTTAGGGAGAGATGCGCAGCCTATGCCCTGGAGCAGGTTGACAATCAACGCAAGCAGTTTCAGCGGCTCGGGGTGTGGGGTGAGTGGGAAAACCCTTATTTAACCCTGAACCCCCAGTACGAAGCTGCCCAAATCCGAGTGTTTGGGGAAATGGTTGAAAAAGGCTATGTTTACAAAGCATTGAGGCCTGTATACTGGTGTGCCAGCTGTCAAACCGCACTGGCTGAAGCGGAGATCGAATATGCGGATCATCGATCTCCCAGCATCTATGTGCGTTTTCCAGTCAAGGACGGCCAGGGAGTCTTAGATAAAGAAGACACTTACTTTGTGATCTGGACTACCACTCCCTGGACTATACCGGCTAACCTGGCCATAGCGCTGCACCCCTTATATGACTATATTTTGGTTCAGACAGAAAAGGGCAGACTGGTGCTGGCTAAAGAATTAGCCGCAGGTGTTTTAGACGAACTCGGCCTGACGACGAGGGAAGTCTTGGCTGAATTTAAGGGTTCTCAGCTGGAAGGTATAGTCTGCACTCATCCTCTGATGAATCGCGATTCTGTGGTTATTCTTGGAGATCACGTCACACTGGATGCAGGTACGGGCTGTGTCCACACTGCACCGGGCCATGGGCATGAAGACTATGTTGTCGGCCTGCAGTATAATCTGCCTATCCTCTCGCCCGTGGACGGCCAGGGGAAATTCACTGATGAGGCTGGGGCCTATGCAGGTTTAACCCTCGATGAGGGCAACAAAGCGGTGGTGAAGGATCTCGACAGTATTGGGGCCCTTTTGAAGATGGATTTTGTCGAACACTCCTATCCCCATTGCTGGCGCTGTAAAAATCCCGTAATGTATCGTGCTACTGATCAGTGGTTTGTTTCCATCGACCAGTTTAGAGACCAGATGCTTGCCGCCATTGAAAAGGTGCAATGGATTCCCAGCTGGGGTATCGATCGTATCCGCGGTATGGTGGCTGACCGAGCCGATTGGTGCATTTCAAGGCAAAGAATCTGGGGAGTGCCAATTCCAGCCTTCTATTGTGACTGCGGCGAATCAATTGTCTCACCTAAAACAATCGAACGTGTGGCTCAGCTGTTTGGAGAGGAAGGCTCAAATGCCTGGTTCAGCAAATCTGCCGCCGAGCTTCTGCCCCCTGGCTTCACCTGCCCGGCCTGCGGGGGTGACAGTTTCAGGAAAGAAACTGATACAATGGATGTTTGGTTCGATTCTGGCGTATCCCATAGAGCTGTGTTGACAAACCGGGAAAATCTGTCCTGGCCTTGCGATCTATATCTCGAAGGCAGTGATCAACATCGTGGGTGGTTCCAGTCATCGCTTTCAACATCGGTGGCAACAACCGGCCAGGCACCTTATCGAGCCGTACTCACCCATGGCATGGTAGTAGACGGCGAGGGCAAGAAAATGTCAAAGTCTGTGGGCAATGTGGTGAGTCCCGACGAAGTATGGGATCAGTACGGTGCAGATGTGCTTCGTCTCTGGGTAGCCTCGGCAGAGTTCCGGGGAGATGTTCGCATCTCAGGCGATATTCTCAAGCAGCTGTCTGATGCTTATAGGCGGATCCGCAACACTGCCCGGTTTATGCTGGGCAATATCCATGACTTTGATCCTGCGGCGCACAGTGTGCCATTTGACAAAATGGAGGAAATCGATCGCTGGGCGTTAATGCAGCTCACTAAGCTGAGCAGAAGGATGCGTACTGCCTATGAGAAGTGTGATTTCCACATCGCTTATCATGATGTGCACAGATTTGCTTCGGTTGACCTCGGAGGTTTCTACCTCGACGTATTGAAGGATCGCCTGTATTGCGACCAGGCTGACAGTCGGGAGAGGCGATCGGCCCAGACTGCATTTTTGATCATCCTGAAGGAGTTAACGCAGCTCTTGGCCCCAATTCTGGTCTTTACTGCAGAGGAGATCTGGGAGCATTTGCCTGAGGCTGTCAAGACAGAAAAGAGCGTACACTATACCACCTGGCAGGAGCTGCCCGCTGAGTATTGGGATAAGGAACTAGATCAGCGTTGGGAAGCTCTTCTCGAGGTTCGGCGTGTTGTTTCTAAAGGTTTAGAACTGGCTAGGGCAGACAAGGCTATCGGGGCATCTAATGAGGCTAAGGTAGTAATTTATGCCAATGAGCATTATCAAAGTACACTGAGTGCCTTTGCTGATCATCTGAGACTTCTGTTCATCGTCTCTGCGGTTGAGGTCAAGGACTTCCAGGAAGATCAGGAAGCTCTGTACACAGAAGAAGGGCTTAAAGTGGCAGTAAGCAAAGCCAGTGGTGAGAAGTGTGAACGCTGCTGGAAGTACTTCGAAACCATGAGCGAAGACCCAAATCATTCTCAAATTTGCCAGCGTTGCGCTGATGCTATCTAGTTAACAGCTCACCCCCTCTCGTATACGGGAGGGGGTTTTGCATACCCTAGTTAAAAGGGGTGGGTGGAATTGGACGACCGCATCAACAGCAGTCTGCTGCAGAACCTTCTGATTAAGGCGGAAAAAATGACGCAATCGCTGGAAAAAGCGAGCATTGCCGAATACATAGAATTATACCGAAAGCCCAGGCGCATGCTATACCTAAACTTCTTGTTCGGAATCGCTAGGGGATTTGGTTTAGCCATTGGTTTTACCATTGTGGGCGCACTCTTTCTTTACATCATGGGGAGAATTGCCTCCCTTAACTTGCCAATTGTAGGGGAATTCATAGCAGAATTGACACGTATCGTACAAAATGAGTTGGCCATTCGGCCCTAGGAGGCAGGTATGGAAAGAAAACAATTACAGAGACAAAAAGAAGCACTGGCTAAGGAAAAAAAGGAGTTGCAGGAAGTAGAGGCAAGGCTTGGAGGAGCTGACGGACTAGGGGCATCGTTACGGGAGGGAATCGGTGAACTCTCAGCCTATGACAATCATCCTGGGGACTTGGGCAGTGAAATGTACGAACGCAGCAAAGATCTTGGCCTACTGGAAAATATCAGGCAGCAGATTGCCGAGATTGAAGAAGCGCAAAGGGCACTTAAGGAAGGGACGTACGGATTTTGCCGCAGCTGCGGACGCTCCATTGCTGAGATGCGCCTGCTAGCGCTGCCCCGCACTTTGCTGTGTATGCAATGTCAACGTGAAAAGGAAGGGCAAAGCCTAGAAGGACGTCCCGTTGAGGAGGAACTGCTCTTTCCTCCATTCGGTCGAACCTTTACAGACGAAGAAGACAGTGTGATTTTCGATGGTGAGGATTCCTGGGAGGCAGTAGCCCGCTATGGAACCTCAAGTTTGTCAGAGAAGCGGTGAGCCTGGCAGGGATATCCTTCCAAACGCAGAATTGATCTATAATTGTTATAGGAAGGGGCCATGCTGGTGAGTTATGCAATTACGGCAGGTTTGATTCTGCTCGCGGATCGCCTGTCAAAATATCTGGTAATGGCTAACATGGCTGAAGGGGAGAGTGTTCCGCTCATCCCTCCTTTTTTGTACATCACATATGTACAAAACCGGGGGGCTGCCTTTGGGTTCTTCCAGGGGCAGGTTGCATTACTGTCAGCTATTGCAGTAGTCTGTCTGCTTTTTATTTTCACTCAGTGGAACAAGATTATGGCGAAAAGTGCATTTGTGCGCTGGGGAGTGATTATAGCTCTGGCAGGGGCTGTTGGCAACCTCATAGATCGCCTGCGCTGGAGAGCAGTCATTGACTTTGTGGACATTCGGATTTTCGTCTTTAACGTGGCAGATGCGGCCATCGTGCTTGGAGTTGGCCTATTGTTTTGGGAGGTTCTGATTCATGACCGCAGAGAAGGGTGAAAGTCTTCAGTTCGTTGCAGTGGACAACCTGGGGCTACGCTTGGACATCTGGCTCGGAGAGCACCTGGATGTTAGCCGCTCCCAAATCAAGCGGCTGATCGATGGCGGTCTGATCACAGTGAACGGCGCTGCGGTCAAAGCGGGCTATTTGGTGCAGGAAGGCGACAAGATCATGGTGTTCCTTCCCGAAGAAACCCCGATAGACTTAAAGCCAGAACCCATTCCCCTGGAAATTGTCTATGAAGATTCTGAACTGGTGATCATTAATAAGCCAAAGGGTTTGGTGGTCCACCCCGGAGCAGGGAACAGGGAAGGAACGCTGGTAAATGCACTTTTGGCCCAGGTTGACGAATTGGCCGAAGGGTCGGGTGCGGATCGACCAGGTATAGTGCATCGTCTAGACAAAGATACAAGCGGTCTGATGATGGTAGCCAAGACCAATGACAGCTACGCTTATTTAGCGCGGCAGATTAAAGATCGACTGGTAGAGCGCCATTACCTGGCCTTAGTGCAAGGGGTGATGTCCGAGCCGGAAGGATGCATAGACAAGCCCATAGGCAGGCATCCAAAGAACCGTCAGAAGATGGCGGTCCTGCCCTCGGGCCGGCAGGCCCAAACCTGCTTTAGGGTAGAGGAGCTTTTCTCCAAGCATTCTTTGGTGAGGTGCCGCTTAGTTACGGGTCGTACCCATCAGATCAGAGTGCACTTTGCCAGCATACATCATCCCCTGGTAGGCGATGAGCTGTATGGCTTCAGACACAATAATTTGGGGGCAAAGAGCCAGGCGCTGCACGCATTCTTCCTTGGTTTTCGGCATCCTAACGGCAAATATCTCAAATTTCAGTCGCCGCCAGGGGAAGAGTTTCAGCAAATTCTTGAAAAAGCGAGGCAGATGAGTTGACAACTCTATGCTTTTGGTGTACGCTACCCCTGACAGGTAGTCCTTTAAGTTGGCACAGAGAGGCCGGCAAGGAACGGAAATAGACGCTTCTTGCCGCGATCTGTGCGCAAGAAGCTTTTTTTGTGGAAAGGGGGGGAAAAGGATTTTCAAGGAAAAAGCACAGATCTTGGATAGTGCCCAAATCAGGCGCGCTTTGACGAGAATCAGCCATGAGATCGTAGAGCGCAACAAGGGTACAGCAGGTTTGATTCTGGCAGGAATTCGCACCAGAGGCGTGCCCCTAGCCGAACGTTTGGCTAAGAACATCGAGCGGATCGAGGGAGTTAATGTTCCGGTGGGAGTTTTAGACATTTCTCTTTATCGCGATGATCTGTCTTCCATTGCAGAGCAGCCGGTAGTCAATCATACATCGATGCCTGCTGATGTTACTGGGCAGACTGTAGTGCTTGTAGACGATGTACTTTTTACGGGCAGAACTGCCAGAGCTGCACTTGACGCTGTGATTGATCTGGGAAGACCGGCAAGGATTCAGTTAGCTGTTCTTGTAGATCGGGGCCATCGTGAGTTGCCGATTAGGGCCGATTACGTGGGCAAGAATCTGCCCACGTCAGCCAAGGAAGTTGTAGCGGTTCGCTTAGAGGAAACAGATGGCGAGGAACGAGTTCTTATTCTAGAACAACAGGACCTTTAATTAAGTCCAGTGAGACTTCAAAGGAGGATAATTATGAACGTGAAATTAAACGAGGGGCAATTAGGGATAGGACAACACTTAGCACTTGGTGTTCAGCATCTGTTCGCAATGTTTGGTGCAACTGTCTTGGTTCCGCTGCTGACAGGCTTGGATCCTGCAGTAGCTCTGTTTACATCCGGTACTGGTACGCTTATTTTTCAGCTAATTACTAAAGGGAAGGTTCCTGCATACTTAGGATCCTCTTTTGCTTTTATTGCTCCAATTATTGCCGTAGCTGGGCAGTATGGGCTTCCCTATGCCATGGGCGGCGGGGTTGCTGTAGGTGTCGTCTACGCCATTGTGGCTCTGCTCATCGCCAGGCTGGGAACGAATTGGGTTGACCGGGTGCTCCCGCCTGTTGTAATTGGGTCTGTCATCATCGTCATCGGAATGGGCCTTGCGGGCACTGCAGTAGACATGGCGGGCTTTGTTGAAGGGAGCTCCTTGGCAAGCCCTGACGTCCGGGTGGCACTGTTTACACTTCTGATAACTGTTGTGGGGACCATGTTTTTTAAGGGTTTCCTCGCTGTAATTCCTATTTTGATTGGAATCGTGGCCGGTTATATTTTCGCAGTTACTCAGGGAGTAGTAGACTTTTCACCAGTTCGGGAAGCTGCCTGGATTGGTTTGCCTCAATTTATTGCGCCCAAGTTCAACCTGGTAGCCTTGTCAGTGATAGTCCCGGTTGCTCTTGTTTCTATAACCGAGCACTTAGGGGATGTCATGGTAATCAGTAAAGTTACAGGAAAGGATTATTATCACCAACCTGGCCTGCATCGCACGCTTCTGGGCGATGGAATCGCTACATCCTGGGCCGGATTGTGGGGCGGGCCGCCTAACACTACCTATGGCGAGAATGTTGGCGTCTTGGCTATCACTGGTGTTCACGATGTCTCAGTAATTCGCACGGCAGCCATTATTGCAGTAGTGCTGTCATTCGTCCAGAAAATAGGAGCACTAATTTCGACTATTCCGACACCGGTTATGGGCGGCGTGTCAATTGTACTCTTTGGAATCATTGCTGCTTCGGGTTTGAGGACTCTGGTAGAAAGCGGCATCGACTACGGCAATAAACGCAACCTTGTCATTTCCTCCGTAATCTTGGTTCTGGGAATTGGCGGAGCAGAGCTGAGCGTTGGTCCGTTAACTCTGCAAGGTATGGGTTTAGCAGCTTTGGTTGGAGTTCTCCTAAACCTCTTCCTTCCACAGAGGGACAAGCAGTCTGCTAAGTAAACTGGCATGTCAGCAATAAACAAAGAGGAGCGTTCAGCTCCTCTTTTTCGCGCAGACCAAAGCAAAGACGGCTCTAGATAGACCCAACAGGCGTCAAATGCTGGCACATGTTTGTGTTGGTCCTCATTCACCAAGCAAGAAACGGAAGGCGAACTCCAGCCTTGCTCGTAGGCATATTGCTCTGTCTGCGTTTGAATCGTTCCTTCTTGGTTCGTTGGGCTATCTGACTTGCGGAGCTCCGCCTCATTGCTATTATGGGGACTGTCTCTGGAAAATATACTTATCCAAAAATGATTTTTAATAAACCGACAGCAATTACCAGCGCTCCCGGGAGCCAGCGCAGATCCCGCTTGAAGCGGGGAAGCGACGTTAACGCTAAGACAACGCCTGCCTTAAGACCTAAAGCGATAAAGAAATAGCTTCCGATCATGACAGCAATAGTCGTTGACCAGATTGGCAGGCCGAGCATGGCAGCGCCGAAGCCTGCAGCTGCGGCATCCAAGGCCAAGGCTCCTCCAAGAATAAAGGCTTCCTCGCCAGAAATAGTCTGAGATTGATCACTGTCGGCCCGGAGAGGTTCCTGCCAAACTTCTATTATGAGACCTAGGACAGGGATACGCCAGTTAACTAGGATGCGAGAGCCTGAAGGGCGATAGCTTCGCCAGAGTTGATAGAGACCAAGCAGAACAAAGATCAATCCGCCTAATACTGTAGCTAAGCCAGAGCTGATGCGTTGTTCGAAAATCCAGCCCAATACCATGGAAATCAATACAGACGAACCAGAGACAATGCTCAAAACGACCTTTGATACCAGGGGGATGGCAATGAAATTCATGCCATAGGTAACTCCGATGGTCAAAGAATCAAGACTAACTGCTACAGCAAGAAGGATAACGGGTATCCAGATCAAAGTTATAACCTCCTCCATATCACACTGACATTGTATGGTTTAGGTGGGGAGGACGTGAAGTCGTACCAGGAGAATTATCTGTTATACTCTTGACATAGGCCCGCAAGAATGGTAATATTTTAATGGCCTGAGGCGGCATAGCCAAGTGGTAAGGCAGAGCTCTGCAAAAGCTCCATTCCCCAGTTCGAATCTGGGTGCCGCCTCCAATTTTATGTAGATTAGCGAAGGGAGGTCAAATCATGGCTAAAGCAAAAAGAGGTAAGAATATCAAAACGCTAGGCTGGAGAGGGACCTGCCCTTCATGTAAGAAGACCGGAGTCAAGTTGCTCTGGGAGAAGGACGAGGTTAAAGTTTGCAAGGCGTGTGGAAAGTAGTAAAACGGCGTGAGCCGTTTTTTTCTTGCACAAAAATGACCCGGATGCTGCCATCCGGGTCATTTTTTGCATTAATGTTCTGAACTTATTTTGAGTAGAACTCGACAATTTCAGCTTCGTTAATATCTGGGTTAAGCTCATCTCTGCGAGGCAGACGAAGCAACTCACCAGTACGTGCGTTTTCGTCATAGCTGAGGTACTCGGGTACACTCGGGCGAACCTCCAAGGCGTCTTCAACGACGACTAGGTTGCGGCTCTTCTCCCTAAGGCCGATTACCTGACCTACGCTAACGCGGTAACTTGGTATATCAACCTTCTTGCCGTCCACAGTAATGTGTCCATGGGTGACGAGCTGTCTTGCTCCTGCTCTAGTGCGGGCAAATCCCAGGCGGAAGACTAGATTGTCCAAACGGGATTCCAAAAGAATCATGAAGTTTTCACCGGTGATGCCGGGCATCTTGGAAGCTTCCTGGAAAAGATTCTTAAATTGCTTTTCGCTTAAGCCATAGAGGAAACGTAGTTTTTGCTTTTCCTGTAACTGCAGTCCATAGTTGCTTTGCTTGCGGCGCTGATTTTGACCGTGCTGCCCAGGTGGGTAAGGACGTTTGCGCAGTTCTTTGCCTGTTTCGCTTAGGGAAAAGCCTAAACGTCGACTGATTTTCCACGTTGGTCCTGTATAACGTGACATGTACTTCTCTCCAATCTCAAACTAGTGTTCTTGTAATTTCCCAAAGCAGCCGCGCCTTGTTAATCTACCTTCCTAGAATACCATATTTTCTAAGATTTGCAAGGGTAATTTCGCCTCCGATACACTAAACTAAGCAAAAAGAGGGTGCAAGCCTATGAGAAGCATGTGGAACGGTTCACTTTCTTTTGGCCTAGTGAACATTCCGGTCAAAATGTATACTGCAACCCAGGCAAAGGATCTGCGTTTTAACCAGTTGCACAGTCTGTGCCATACCCCCATTAAGTACGAAAAGGTGTGCCCTAACTGTCAGCAGGCGGTGCCAGGAGAGGAAATCGTCCGGGGCTATCAGTATGAACGGGGGCGTTATGTAATCATCGAGGACGAAGAATGGGACAGCTTCACCGCAAAATCCAGCCGCACGGTGGATATCCTGCGTTTCGTGGAGCTTAGTGAAATCGATCCTATTTATTATAACAAAACGTATTACCTCGAGCCGGCAGAAACAGGGGGTAAGGCCTATGCACTTCTCAGTCAGGCCCTGTCCATTTCCGGCAAGATTGCGGTCGCTGAAATTACGGTTCGCTCTAAGCCTTCGTTAGCTGTAATCAGGGTATATCATGGGATCTTAGCCCTGGAAACGATCTATTACCCCGACGAAATCCGGGAATATGCCCTGCTTTCCCTGCCGCAAGTTCAAGTCCAAGACAGGGAGCTGGAAATGGCCATGTCTCTAATTAATAGTCTAACCGAGCCCTTTAAACCGGAAAACTACAGTGATGAACGGCGTTTACGGCTCCAAGATCTTATTCAGGCAAAAATCTACGGGCAAGAGACTGTTCAGGTGGAGAAAAAAGAAGATGAAGTTGCTCCAGTCGACCTCCTAGCCGCTCTGCAAGCATCCATCCAGGCTCAGCAAGAGAAAATGGGTGACAGCTCTGGAGAGTATAGGCATTGAGTTTGCACCGCTACCGGCCTATGCTGCCAGTGGATCAGCCTGCCCCACCTGATGATTTGGAGTTCATTCATGAAATTAAATGGGATGGATATCGGGTATTGGCTTACCTGGACGGAGATGTAAGACTGGAAAGCCGAAGGGGCCGAAATCTCAATCCTCTCTTTCCATCGGTGGCGGAAAGACTTAGTCAACTGGGTCTGCAAGCGGTCTTAGACGGTGAAGTTGTGGCACTAAACAAGGAAGGACAGGTTGATTTCTCGCTCCTTCAATCTCGCTGTCCTAAGAAACGCACGTGTTATATAGTTTTTGATGTACTCTTTCTTCAAGGTGAAGATTTTTGTGAAAGACCCTGGCTGGAGCGGCGGAAGTATCTCGAAAGCGTAATCACTAATCAGGGAACTGTCATGTTATCGCCTCTACTTCCTGGTTCTGCTGCAGAGAGCCTGTCATTTGCGGCTGAACATCACCTAGAGGGTATTGTCTCTAAAGATCGAAACTCACCCTATTTACCCGGAGTTCGCTCACCCGCATGGAGGAAACAGAAGATTAGGCGGAGCCTGGATTGCATAGTGATAGGCGTCAAAATGGGAAAGGGGCGCATTCGTTCCCTGGCTGCTGCGGTGTATCGAAGCGACGGTTCATTGCTCTACCTAGGCAATGTGGGAAGCGGATTCAGCCTGCGGGAGCTGGACTTTATCCGCAAAGCCATAGACATTCTGCCCAGAACTCCTCGCTGCCTTTGCACCAATCCTCCAGGCGCGCCGGGTGATTGGCTTTGGTTTAAGCCCCTATTGGTGCTGGAGGTTGAATACACTGAACTGACGCCGGCAAAACGTTTGCGCCACCCAGTATTTAGACGTTTTCGCTTCGATAAAGAGGCCAAGGATTGCCTGTTGGAGGAAGGTCCAGATGACAACTAAAAAGATAGTACAGGTGGAGGGAAAAGAGCTGCAGCTGTCCAATCTAGATAAGGTACTCTGGCCGAAAGCTGGCGTTACCAAGGCCAATTTGCTGGAGTATCATGCACGCCTTTTTCCCCTCACAAAAAGGCATTGGCAAGGCCGAGCCCTCACTGTCACCCGCTATCCTCACGGCATAGAGGGGGAGTTTTTCTTTCAAAAAAATATCCCTGCCTCAGCACCGCCTTGGGTCCAAACTGCTAAGATTGAAGACACGAACTACGTTGTAGCAAATGACCTTGCGACCGTGTCCTGGCTGGCCAATCTGGCAGCAATAGAGTTTCACCCTTCGACTTATCTGGCTGCTCGCGCCGGGGTACCAAGCTATGCTATAATTGACTTGGATCCAACTGAACCGCAAGGTTATGCTGAGACTGTTGATGCAGCCAGGCACTGCCGGGATGTCCTCTGCGAGATTGGTCTGCAGGGCTATCCTAAGCTATCGGGTGCAACAGGTATTCACATCTACATTCCCCTGCAGGCTCGCTACAATTTTCAGATTACAGCTCAGCTCGTCAAGTTCATCGGGATGACACTGCAGCGCCGCTATCCAGAGAAGTTTACGCTGGAAAGGCTTGTCAAAAAGAGGCATGGGGTGTATGTTGATTATCTTCAGAACCATCCCAGCAGGACTATTGTTGGCGTTTACAGCCCCAGGCCTACTTTGGAGGCAACCGTCTCAACGCCGATTCGGTGGGAGGATCTGAGTTATTATGAACCTAGGGACTTTACGGTGCACACTGTGCCGGAGTGGATAAAGGGTAGGGGTGATCTCTTTGAACAGGTGTTTAGTCAGCCCCAATCCCTGGAGCACCTGCAAAATCCGGAGATTTTTCAGTAATAATCTTTCCTTGACGTTGATGAAATACTATGTTATACTTCAAACGTCAAAGCAGAAGCCACCGCTTCTCACCTTGTGACTGCGTGTTTTCAAGGTTAACCCTGATTAGTTTGCCCCATTTGTTGCGGGGTTCAATTAAGACGTTTGGGTGAAACGGGTGGCTGCTGCCGTCCGTTTTTTTGTTATCACTAATACATGGAGGGGTGACATTATTAGCAAAGAGTTAAGAGTGAATGATGCAATTCGGGCTCGGGAAGTAAGGGTTGTGGACGCCAACGGAGACCAACTCGGCATTATGAGTGCGCGTGAAGCATTGAGCATAGCCGGCGATCGCGGTCTGGATTTGGTCGAAGTTGCACCAAATGCCAAGCCGCCAGTCTGCCGAATCATGGACTATGGTAAACACAGATATGAGCAAAGTAAGCGTGACAAAGCTGCCAAGAAAAAACAGAAAGTCACGAATGTGAAAGAAATTCGCATGAGTCCCAAGATCGATGATCACGATTTTGAAGTAAAGCTCAGGGCTGCTGAACGTTTCATTAAAGCTGGGGACAAAGTGAAAGTCTCTGTACGTTTTCGCGGCAGGGAGATTGTCCATTCTGATTTGGCCAAGACCAAACTGAATAAGCTGGCAGAACAACTGAAAGATTTTGCCATGGTTGAACGTCCGCCGAAATTAGAAGGCCGTCAAATGATCGCAGTACTAGCCCCTAGAACCGATAGTCAAAAAGCAGAAGCTTCACACGCTGAAACTAAGGAAGCAAACAATTAGGAGGTGTGTTCAGCATGGCAAAAATGAAGACCCACAGGGGTGCCGCCAAACGGTTCAAAGTTACAGGATCCGGTAAGGTGATTAAGTTTAGTTCGCATAAGAGCCATATTCTAGAGAAAAAATCTGCAAAACGCAAGCGTCAACTGAGACATGGTCAAACGGCGAGCAAGGCCGATACCAAACGGGTACGGGACCTTCTGCCTTATAAATAGATTGGTTAATTAGGAGGAAAAGACAATGCCTAGAGTTAAAGGTGGGCCTGCAACACGCCAAAGGCGGAAAAAGGTTCTAAAACTTGCCAAAGGTTATTATGGTGATAAAAGTAAAAAGTTTCGCGTAGCTAACCAGGCTGTGATGAAGTCAGGAAACTATGCGTACCGTGATCGGAAAGCAAAGAAGCGTGATTTCCGCAGATTGTGGATCACTCGCATTAATGCAGCAGCAAGAATGAACGGTATGTCCTACAGCACGTTTATCTCCGGCCTCAAAAGAAACGGGGTAGAAGTAAACCGTAAAGTCCTGGCTGACATTGCCGTTAATGATGAAGCTGGCTTTGCTGATTTAGTAGCTATAGCGAAGCAATAATTTTTTGTCTCAAATCCCGGGCGGTTGATCCTCCCGGTATTTTTTTAGGAGGGTTAGGGTGGAACCAGGGGCGATCATCACCAGCAAGAGAAATGAACGAATTCGCGCTGCCAAACGATTACAGCAGAGAAAGATCCGGGACCAGAGGGGGATGTTTTGCCTCGAGGGTGTTCGGGTGGTAGAAGAAGCCCTTGGTACACCTTTTGTGGAAACCATTTTCTTCGCAGAGCGCCTGACAGAAACCGCCAGGGGAAAAGCTTTGCTGGCACTTGCCAAGCACCAGGGCGTACCCTCATTCCACTGCAGTGACGATGTCTTGGCAGAGCTGACGGATACTGTGCAATCCCAGGGAGTGGTAGCTGTAGTAAACAAGCCTAGCTGGCCTAGGGCGATGGACGGCGTCACATTGATTGCAGATGAAGTCCAGGATCCGGGGAACATGGGCACATTACTCCGGACAGCAGTCGGGGCAGGTTGCCGAGGGCTCTATGTGGTTGAGGGCTCTGTGGATCTGTACAACCCCAAAGTGCTGCGTTCCAGTATGGGTGCAATTTTCTATTTACCTCACTGGCTGGTAACTCGGAAAGAGATTCTGGAGCTTGTTCAGGAAAGCAACACGGCCTTGGTCATTGCTGATTTGGTAGATTCTGAGAATTTTTGGGCAGTCAGCTACCCCCGCAACCTGGCAGTTGTCATTGGCAACGAGGCACGGGGAGTTCATCCAGACTTTCGCAAACATGCGGCTTTGCGAGTGAAGATTCCCCTAGTCGGACCTGTGGAGTCCCTTAACGCGCCTGTAGCTGCCGGCGTGTTACTGTACGAGATCTTGCGGCAACACCGTTGTAACCATCCCGGTTCTGTGTTATAATCCTTTTAGAAAACTGAACGCGTGGGGGGTTTTTTGATGAATCTAACACCACAGGTTGTTTGGCAGATTTTCGTGTCGACAGGTTCGGTAAGCGCTTATCTTCTGTACCGGCAGTTGCTGGAAATAAGTAATCGTGTACTGCATTAAGAAGAGCAGTTTCACAATAAATAGCTAAAGGCAATGAAGGAGAATAGTATATCCGCAGCCTCCCCAGAGAGAGAAGATCACCGGCTGCAAGTCTTCTTGGATGAAAAGCGGATTGAATTCCCTCCTGAGCTGCAAACTGAAATAATAGTAGGTTTAGTCGGATTCCTCCGTTACAGGATTTGAGATGGGCTGGCTTAAGATGTCCTTAAGATCATGCCAAATAGGGTGGTACCGCGTACTTCTTGCGTCCCTTGCCAAATGTTGGGCTGGGATGCGAGGAGTTTTTTTGTTTATTGACAGCGAGAAAATGCAAGGGGGTTTTCATGTGCAAGACCAAGTCAGAGGTATTAGAGAACAGGCATTAGATGCTTGCAGGCAGGCAAGAACCGTTCAGGAACTTAACGAAGCACGAGTCAGGTTCTTAGGCAAGAAAGGGGAACTGACTCTCATATTGCGAAAAACCGGCCAATTGCCCAAAGAGGAACGCCCTCATTTTGGCAAACTGGTCAACGAAGTACGCGATGAACTCGAGTCTATCTGGGAGCAAAGGGAACAGGAGCTTTCCTTGGCAGAAGAGGCAAAGCGTCTCTTGGCGGAGAGCCTGGACATTTCCTTACCCGGCCGCACTGTTGCTCGGGGGACAATTCATCCTGTCACCCGCGTCATTAATGAAACCAAGAACATATTTATGCAAATGGGTTATGCAGTGGTAGAGGGGCCGGAGGTTGAACTTGACTATTACAATTTTGAGGCTCTAAATATTCCTCCGGATCATCCAGCCAGGGATATGCAGGACACCTTCTTTATCACTGAAAACCTTCTGCTGAGAAGTCAGACATCACCCGTACAGATTCACACTATGGAGCGGCAGGAACCGCCTGTGCGCATTGTGGCTCCCGGCAAAGTGTATCGGGCTGATTCTGATGTTACGCATTCACCCATGTTTCATCAAATCGAAGGTTTGGTAGTTGATGAGGGGATTACCCTTGCCGATTTGAAGGGTACACTGCAGCTCTTTGTTCAGCGAATGTTCGGAGCAGATGTCAAGATTCGCTTGCGGCCCAGTTACTTTCCCTTTACTGAACCAAGTGCAGAAGTGGATGTCTCCTGCATTATCTGTTCCGGTTCAGGCTGCCGAGTCTGCAAAGACACCGGTTGGCTGGAAATACTCGGATCAGGCATGGTGCATCCCCAGGTCCTCAAACAGGTAGGGTATGACCCTGAGAAAGTGAGCGGTTTTGCCTTCGGTATGGGTATTGAACGGATCGCGATGCTCAAATACGGTATTAATGACATTCGCCTCTTATATGAAAATGATGTTCGCTTCTTAGAGCAATTTACCAGCTAGGGGGGTCTACTATGTTAGTGAGCTATAATTGGTTACAAGATTATGTGCAAATTCCCTGGGAGCCGGAGGAACTTGCCCGGCGCCTTACTATGGCGGGGCTCGAAGTGGAAGGGCTGACGCCATTTGCGCCAGATTTACCGCGTGTCTACATTGGCCTGGTGAAAACGGCAGCCAAACATCCGAGTGCAGACACTCTGCAAGTGTGTTCTGTTGATGTTGGAGAACAAGGAATGCACAGCATAGTCTGTGGCGCTCCCAATGTGGCCCCGGGCCAGACAGTGGCGGTAGCTCTAGAAGGGGCAAACCTGCCTGGAGGACTGGAGATTAAGCCGACAGAAATTCGGGGTGTATTGTCCCACGGCATGATCTGCTCCCAGTCAGAGCTTGGGATCGGCGATGATCATGAGGGAATCTGGGTCTTGCCCGAGGGGCTAAAACCAGGTGTACCCTTGGTGGAAGCTCTTGACTTGGATGACGTGATTCTGGATGTTTCCATCTACGCCAACCGCCCCGATTGCATGAGCATGATTGGCATAGCTAGAGAGGTGGCGGCCCTAACAGGCGGAGAATTAAGAATCCCTTCCATAGACTATACTGAACTGGACATTCCCATTTCTAAAAAAACAAGTGTCACGGTTGAAGATGCAGCACTTTGTCCCCGTTACACTGCTGCCTTGTTAGGGGAGGTTGAACTAAGGGAGTCGCCGCTCTGGATGCAACTGCGCTTGAAAGCTGCCGGCATGCGTCCCATCAACAATGTCGTTGATATTACAAACTACGTCATGCTGGAGACAGGCCAACCTCTGCATGCCTTTGACTATGAACGCCTAGCTGAAGGGCGTTTAGTGATTCGAACCGCCAAACCGGGCGAGGAGATCGAAACTTTAGACGCGGTGAAGCGCAAACTCACCTCGGAAATGCTTGTAATTTGCGATGGGAAAAAGCCGCAGTGCATTGCCGGCGTCATGGGCGGACTTAGTAGCGAGGTTACTCAGAAGACTAACACCATCGTACTGGAAACGGCAAATTTCGCTCCGGTGAGTGTACGAAGAACCAGTCGAGCTCTTGGTCTGAGTTCAGAATCTGCAGCCCGTTTTGAAAAGGGAATAGACCCGAGCGGCACAATGTTTGCTAGCCAAAGGGCATTGCACCTTCTGCAAAACTTAGCTCAGGCAAGTGTTTATGCTGGGCATTTAGATATTGATGCGAGCTCCCGGGAGGCAACAGAGATTCATCTTCCCTTGACCGAAATCGAGCGCCTCCTTGGTGTTGCCGTTCCCGAACAAACCTGTCGGCAAATTCTAGAGGCCCTCGGATTTAAGGTTCAGGAGGCAGCACCTGGACATCTCCAAGTCACAGTACCGTCTCATCGCACTGATGTGAAGATCGCAGCGGATTTAGTTGAAGAGGTTGTTCGCATCTGGGGCCTGGAAAATGTCCCCAGCACTCTCCCAGCCGACACCTCTACTTCGGGTGGACAGAGCAGACGCTTAAACGCAGCAGACCATCTTAGGCAAGTCTTGGTTGGGGCCGGCCTGCAGGAAGCTTTGAGCTATTCTTTCGGGCGCATAGACAATAACGACAGACTCTTACGTTTCGATCAGCCTATGATCACATTGCAGAACCCATTTTCCGAGGATTTGGCTGCTCTGCGTCACAGTTTGCTGCCAGGACTTCTCACCGCTATCAGTCTAAATGCCAGCCGCCAGCAAACCAGAGTGGCACTGTTTGAGATCGGGGCAAATTATGTGGGAAAAGTACCCTTGGCAGAACAGCCCCTGGAGGAAATGCAGCTATGCCTGGCGCTCTGGGGTCATCGCAACCCAATTAATTGGGGTCTGGCTGAGGAAAATTATGACTTCTATGACCTAAAGGGAATATTAGAGTTATTGCTGCCTAGTGAGGAGTTAGTCTGGGGAACAGGCAGCAATGCGACCTATCATCCTGGCAGGCAGGGGAGCATACGATATCAGGGCAATGAAGCGGTCGTTTACGGCGAAGTGCACCCGGCTGTCTTGCGGAACTTTAAGGTTCCGGGCAGAGTTTACGCAGCGGAAATTCAACTGGAAAAGATTCTAGATCTCTTTATCACCACACCCATGTTCCGGAATTTGCCGAAGTTCCCCGCCGTCGATCGAGATCTGGCCTTTGTAGTGGACAGCGGCCAAGAGGTAGGGGCGTTAATCGAGCACCTCAAGGAGCTCGGGGGAGAACTCCTTAAGGAAGTCACTCTCTTTGACGTCTATGAGGGTAAGCCTATTCCCGCTGATAAGAAGAGTGTGGCCTTCTCCTTGCGTTTTCAGGGAGATCGCACTTTGACCGATGAAGAGATTGCTCCTGTGCTGGAACATTGTATCAGTGGCTTGGGCGCAAAATTCGGCGCAGAAATCCGCTAGGAGGAAATGGGTAAGCTAAGTAGAATTGAAAAGGCGAGGGAGGGACGAGTATGAGTGGAGATCAAGACATGCGTTCAGTTAGGGTACAGATTTTCGGCGAGGATCATATTATCAAGGGTCAGGCATCGGAAGAGTACATCAGGGATCTCGCTTCCGTAATTGACAGCCGATTACAGGAAGTGCAAAAGCTCAACCCTCGGCTTCCCCGCCATCGTGTCGCTATCTTGGTAGCAATAAATCTAGCCAATGAGCTGGAAAAGCTGTCGGCGGAGCATGAAGAGCTGTTAGCCCTGCTGGAAGAAGCAAATTAGGTGGGGGTTAATAATGATTGGAAAGTGGATCGACCTCGTTATTTTGGTGTTCTTGGCCCTCGGTTTGCTGAAAGGTTTCAAGCGGGGACTTGTACGGGAGCTCTTTAGCTTGCTGGGGGCTATTTTGGCAATCGTCGTTGCCTACCACAGTTATCAGACTGTAGCCTTGAAGCTGCTGGAGCATTACGCGCTGTCTACCTGGCAGGCGCAGGCAATTTCTTTTGTTGTCTTATTAATAGGCATCAGTCTGCTCGGCGTATTTTTTGGTTATGTGTGGTCGAAGGCCTTAAGTTACACTCCCTTTTCTGTACTGGATCATATTGGCGGTGCAGCTTTTGGAGTAGCAAAGGTAGGGGTGGTAGTTCTCGTTCTCCTGCTCTTTTTGGGGGCAGCCAATATTAGTTTTGTTGATACTCTGCTCGATGAATCTGTTGTTGTGGAGCAGATTGGCGTGCTGCTGCCCTTTGTGTACGACTATCTTGATCAATATTGGCCTGAACAGTTGCCCAGGCCAATGTGGCTTTATCCTACCCAAAACCCCGGAGCTGTGGCGGGGTTTTCTTGGGTCTTATGACTATCCCTG
>JGI24707J26582_10000079_pt1 | contig 59331 bp, 59 predicted proteins | sample BioPla1DNA1_FD_26582 | JGI IMG/M metagenome (IMG submission 26582)
ATAAAGTGATTCATCATTCATAAGGCGCATCATGGCATCGTCATAATCTACAAGAATTTCATCATTATAATTTAAGCAACTCATAAAAATCTCCTTATGGAGAATTATGTATATTAATTTTTGATTTCCTTTAGGCATTCTGCACAGATATTTTTGCCCTTGATAACAGTAATATCGTCAGCGCTGTTGCAGAAAATACAAGCAGGGAGATACTTTTTAAGAATAACCTTATCATCCTCTACATATATTTCAAGAGAGTCCTTGATACCAATATCGAGAGTTCTTCTCAATTCAATGGGGATAACAATACGTCCTAGTTCATCTACTTTTCTAACTATTCCAGTTGATTTCATAACTTATTACTCCTTACATAATTAAAATTTGGTGATAATAACGAGTATTTGTCGAAATATGTATTCAGCGACTAAATAATAACATGAAAACGCTTAATTGTCAATTTATGAAATGATATAATNTTGTCTAAATTGTAAACAAAATATATATTTTTTATTAACAATAGTTATATAATGTTTTTTCTTAATACTTACATTTGATGTTAAAGGCATTTGTAAGTATTTTACTCCGGAACAGTTTAAAGTGTAAATATTAAATTTTTATGAACAAATTTAATTTTACATTTTATTACATGGAAATTTCTTAGAAAGGAAAAGGAAAATGAAGTATGTTATTTCCTTGCTAGTATTTTTATCCCTAATATTCTCAACTATTAATGGAAAGATTAACAATGTTAGTGAAAGTATTATTTCCAGCACTAATAATGCTTTAGAGTTATGCTTTTCGTTAGCAGGGATAATGGCATTGTGGAGTGGACTCATGAATATCGCTGAAAAGAGTGGACTTGTTAAAAAGATAAATAGATTACTAATGCCAGTGATATCTTTTCTGTTTAACGATTTACCAAAGGGGAGTAAGGCACTGCCTTTAATATCAATGAATATTACGGCAAATATTTTAGGCTTAGCAAATGCTTCCACACCGATTGGAATTTCAGCAATGCAGCAAATAGATAGAGAAGTAGGAGATGGTAAAAATGCAACTAACAGCATGATAATGCTTGTCGTATTAAATTCTGCTAGTATACAAATTATTCCTACAACGATAATAGCCTTAAGAGCAAGACATGGTGCTGCCAATGCAGCTGAGGTTATGCCTGTAATATGGATAGTTTCAATTGTAGCATGCTTTAGTGCTGTTTTTGCGACTAAAATTTTAAATAAACGTAAAAAAATTGAGGTGAAGTGAAATGAAATTTACAGATTTTATTTTACCGGTAATAATTGTTTTTATTATAGTATATGGATTGTTGAAAAAAGTTGATATATTCACATCTTTTATTGATGGGGCGAAGAAAGGATTAAAAAACGCCTATGAAATATGCCCTGCTTTAATAATACTTTTAGTTAGTGTTGGTATGATAAGATCATCCGGTGCAATTGATTTTATTTCACAATCATTAAAGCCTTTTGCTGAAGCTTTGGGCTTTCCGGTAGAATGTATTCCTCTTGCAATTTTACGGCCTGTTTCAGGCAGCGGCTCAATAGCACTGCTTGAAGATGTTTTGATAAATTATGGTCCTGATAGTCTAGCTGGAAAAACTGCTAGTATTTTGGTAGCTTCATCGGAAACGACTTTTTATGTATTTGCAGTATATTTTGCCTCAGTCAAGGTGAAAAAAACCCGTCATGCACTTGCTTCCGCTTTGATTGGTGATTTTGTCGGAGTTATTGCGACGGCTGTTGCTATAAAATTATTTTTTTAACAATTGACAAGCTGCGTTTTCTATGATATAATAATNGTCGACAATTATTATATCATTTAATAAGAAGGTGTAGCTCAGCTGGTCAGAGTACCTGCTTGACATGCAGGGGGTCGATGGTTCAAGTCCATTCATCTTCACCAATGTAATATGATAACAGAGCCTTTTATAAGGCTCTGTTGTTTTCTTTATCAAAACTATTTTGTCTTTTGTGACAAAACTACGCCGATTTTACTTAAACTAATAACGGTTATTTAATCCTTAAAAGTTTTCCTGTTCAACAATATCGCTTGTGCTATTGTTAGGTGTTTTGAAATTCATAAAAGTTTANATATTTTCGTCATTAGCAGAGAAAAGCGTTCTATCATTAGAAAATTGCTTTCTGCTTTTTTGAGAATAAAGATTAAGCAACTCATCTTGCGTCATCTTTGACTTTTCTTCACCACTAATATCAAGTACAATTTTTCCCTCGTCCATTACAAGAATGCGATTTCCCATTTTTAAAGCAGAATTGATATTGTGAGTAATCATCATTGTAGTAATATTCTTTTCATCTACCAGCTTATTTGTGATTTGTAAAACTTTTTCAGCAGTTTTTGGGTCAAGTGCAGCTGTATGCTCGTCTAGTAGAAGTAATTTTGGTGATGAGATAGTAGACATCAGCAGAGAAACAGCCTGTCTTTGACCTCCTGAAAGCTGTCCTACCTTTACCTTCATTCTATCCTCAAGACCTAAATCAAGGCTTTTAAGCAGNTCNTAAAANAGCTTATAATCCCTCCTNTTTAAAGCAAAGAATGAACGCTTGGCTTTTCTTGTATAAGCAAGGCAAAGATTTTCTTCAATCGTCATTCCCGGTGCTGTGCCTTTCATTGGGTCTTGAAATATTCTTCCAATATTGTAGGAACGCTTATAATCGGGCATTACAGTGATGTTTTCACCATCGAGAAAAATGCCGCCCTTATCTATTAAAAAATTACCGCAAATAGTATTGAAAAGTGTCGATTTTCCAGCTCCGTTAGAGCCTACAATTGTAACAAAATCACCTTTTTTAAGCGTAAGATTTATGCTTTGGAGAGCCTTTTTTTCATTAGCAGTATTAGGGTAAAATGTCTTATTGACATCAATTAGCTTTAGCATTTCAGTGTTATTCAAAGCTTTACCTTTCTTTGATTAATTGTATTTTATATTGTTTAAGCTTTCTTTTGCTCTTTTTCGTATTTTATGTAATTCCCACCAATCCTTAACAGCAGGGAATGAGAGAGCGATTATTACAATTAAAGCAGTTGCAAGCTTAAAGCCATATGATGGGAATAAATCAATCCTTCTTGCAAGAGCAATTATTAGGTAATAAATAATTGAGCCTATTACAGTGGAGATAATGCCTATCGTTACACTTCTTTTTCCAAAAACAGCTTCTCCAATAATTACTGCGGCAAGTCCTATAACTACAATTCCTATACCAAAGCCGGAATCGAAGAACATTTGCTGTTGTCCTATCAAAGCACCAGAAAGAGCAACGCAAGCATTTCCTATGGCGAGTCCTGCACACTTAGTAAAGTTTGCATTAATTGAGGAGGAACGCACCATATCTTCATTATCACCTGTTGCTCTAATAGCTAGACCGGGCTTTGTTTTAAAAAATATTATTAGTAAAGCCGATACAATAATAGTAATAATCAAGGCAGTAACCATATAGCTTAGAGGCTTGCTGTTAGGTATAATAGAATTAAGGTCGGTAAAAATAGTACGTTCCTTTGTTAAAGCAACATTGGCAAGCCCACCTGTAACATAAAAATTTATAGAATACAGTGAGGTCATTGTGAGTATTCCTGATAAAATCGGATTTATTTTTAGCTTTGTTTGCAGTATTCCTGTGAATAATCCAGCAAGTGCCCCGACTATTATTGAGGCGAAAAGTGCAAGATATGGATGCCCAGCCTTTGTAATCATAGCACAGACTGCCATACCAAGCACAACACTGCCTTCAACAGTTAAATCGGGTAAATCAAGTATTCTAAAGGTTATAAATACGCCCAGAGCCATTATTGAATATAACAGACCTAGTTGTATAGGCCTAGTTGTATAGGTGTAATAAAATCCATAAAATTCCTTATTCTGTATCTTGTACTAAAGTAAATTTAGCTTTTATTTCATCAGAAATATCAAAGCCAATTTGCTCTGCTGTGTTTTCATTTATAATGTGGGAATATTCAGTAATTACTTCAACGGGAGTATCTTCTATTTTTGCTCCCCCAAGAATTTTTAGTGCCATTTGAGCAGTCTTTTTGCCAAGCTCGGTGTAATTTACACCGATTGTTGCAAAGCCACCGTCTTTAACCATTGAATCAGCGCCACAGTAAATAGGTTTTTTATTTTCACGTGCAGTCTGTGCATAAATTGCCATTGCACTAGCTACTGTATTATCATCAGGGGTAAAGAATGCATCTACATCCTTTGCTAAAGACGCAGCAGCTTGCTGTACATCAGCACCGGTTGCAACAGTAGCCTCTTTATATTCGATTGATTTAGATTTGCAGTATTCTTTTGCTTTGTTAACTGCTGTTAAAGAATTTGTTTCACTCGGATTATATAAGAACCCAAAGGTTTCTAGCTCTGGATCAAGCTCAATAGCTAAATCAATTATTTTTTCAACTGGAATAGCATCGGATACACCGGTAAAGTTTCCTTCAGGCTTTTCAAGGTTTGTCACAACCCCAGATTCCACAGGAGTGCTGACAGCAGAAAATACAACGGGAATTTCTTTCTTATCGGCAGCTTCCATAGCTGATAGTGCTGCTTGTGCAGTTGGTGTAGCGATAGGGATAATCATATCTACTCCTCTGCTAAGTAAGTCGGAATAAATTGAGGCTAACTGATTTTGATTAGCATTGCCATCTTTTTGAATTATCTCATATTCAAAGGTTTTATCTGCCTTAAGTTCAGAAATAATGGAATCTCTGATTTCATTTAATGACGGGTGATCCATAATTTGTACTATTGCAATAACTTTTTTGCCAGAATTATTATCCTTGCAAGCTGAAAAGCTCAATAGCATTAAGCTTGCCATTAAAAAAGAAAGTAGCTTTTTTTTCATATTATTCTCCTTAAAAATAAATATAAGTTATTCACTTTAATTGTTAAAAGCAATATATCTATTTGATTATAACTTATTAGCTATACTATTGTCAAGATATTAGCCTAAATTAGAGGTAATATGAAATATTTTTTATTTGGAAATATTTTAATTTTAATCTATTTTGTTTGCGTAAAATCTTTTAAAAATACTTGCCTAAATGTATATGAATATGATATAATAATCGTAACCGATTATTATAAGCCTATGCCCAACGGCTCGTCGCCGACCATGTCGCCGACAACCGCCTTTTGATGGGGGATAAGATGCTTTATATCTTTGCAACATTCANATTGCTATGGTGATATGNGTTGCGGAGCTAGTTTGTCATAGAATGACAATTTATTAATATATTTAAACGAAGGGAATACAATGAATAAAAGAGTAGGTTTTCTTGATGAATTAAAAGGGTTTTCTATAATTTGCGTGGTTGTATTCCATACATTATACTTGCTTAATTATTCTTATAATGTGAATATTCCTGTATTTTTTGATAGCTGGTTTCGTGTGGTTGTTGATATATTTATAGGTATATTTATTTTTATAGCAGGTATTTCAAGTAATTATTCTCATGATAATTTAAGACGTGGAGTAAAGTGCTTTTTTTTAGGTATGATTATTACCTTTGCTTTTGCTGTTTTTAACCCGTCAAGTAATGTTACTTTCGGTATCCTGCACTCAATTGGAATATCTGTTATGATATATGCTTTATTTGAGAACTTTTTCAAGAAGATTCCAACTATTGTAGGACTTGTTGTATCAATCACATTATTTATATATACTTTTAATGTACAAAAAGGCTATGTTTCTTTATTTGGTCTTTTTAGATTTGATTTGCCACAAAAACTTTATCAATCAAATGCTTTAATTCCTTTAGGATTTATAAACGGTAGCTTTAGTACATCTGATTATGAGCCACTATTGCCTTGGCTTTTCATGTTTTTGGCGGGTGTGTATTTCGGCGTTTATGTAAAGAACAACAGATTGCCTAAGTCTATGTATAGCACTCATGTGCCTTTTTTATCGGCTTTGGGAAAATATTCGTTATGGATATATATTTTTCATGTTCCTGTTATCGCAACGATTTTAAGCCTGATTTTTAACAAAACTGCTTTTTAAGGGGAAAATAATGATTATTTTAGCTATTGAAAGTTCTTGTGATGAAACTGCTTGTGCTTTGGTTGAAGATGGTAGAAGAGTGGTTTCAAGCGTTGTAGCAAGTCAGATAGATGAGCATAAGCTATACGGTGGTGTTGTTCCTGAAATTGCCGGAAGGCTGCATTGCGAATGCATAACTAATGTAGTTGATGAAGCTGTAAAAAAAGCGAAAATTAATATTTCTGATATTGATGCTGTTGCTGTTACTTATGCACCGGGGCTTATAGGAGCTTTATTAGTTGGTGTTAGCTTTGCTAAAGGACTTGCTAGTGCTTTGGACAAGCCTTTAATTCCTGTTCATCATATAAAAGGGCATATTGCTTCAAACTATATTGCGTACGCAGAGCTTGAGCCACCATATTTATGCCTTGTTGTTTCAGGTGGGCATACTCATATTGTTGAAGTGAAGGATTATACGGATTTTAATATAATCGGCAGAACTATTGATGATGCTGCCGGTGAGGCTTATGATAAATCTGCTAGGGCAATGGGTTTTCCTTATCCCGGTGGTATTCATATTGATAAATTTGCAAGGCTTGGAGATAGCAGTAAATATAAGTTGCCACATCCTAAAACTCAAGGTGAATTTGATTTTAGCTTTTCGGGACTAAAAACTTCTGTAATAAATTTGATTCATAAGCATAGGCAAAATGGCGATGAGCTTGATATTAATTCTTTATGTGCGTCGTTCCAAGAAACAGTGACGCAAATTTTATGTGATAAGTTTTTTAGTGCCGCTGAAAGGCTTGGCTATAAAAAGCTTGCTATTGCAGGTGGAGTTGCTGCAAATTCTGGATTAAGAGAGCTTGCAAAGCAAAGGGCAGCTTTACTTGACAAAGAGCTGTTCTTACCACCTTTAAATCTCTGTGGAGATAATGCTGCTATGATAGGCTGTCAAGCATACTATGAATATTTAGGTGGCAATACTGCTGATTCATCACTTAATGCAATTGCTACTAAAAAATTGTAAAGGTATTGATATGGATATAATTGCTCAGAAAAAAGCACCTATTTACGATGCACTGATTAAATATAGAAATAAAAGGATTGTTCCGTTTGATGTTCCAGGTCATAAGATGGGCAGAGGAAATCCCGAACTCACTGATTTTTTAGGGCAAAAATGCCTAACTACTGATGTCAATTCTTCAAAGCCACTTGATAACCTATGTCATCCAGTATCTGTTATAAAGGAATCAGAGGAACTGGCAGCTGATGCATTTGGGGCGGGTCATGCCTTTTTTATAGTAAATGGTACAACCTCAGCTGTGCAAGCTATGATTTTATCTACTTGCAAGTCGGGGGAAAAAATTATTATGCCTAGAAATGTGCATAGAAGTGCAATTAACGCTTTAATTTTAAGTGGGGCTGTGCCGGTTTATGTAAACCCAAGCCTTAATAAGCATCTAGGCATCCCACTTGGAATGAGCGTTGAAGCTGTACGTGACGCTATTACAAAGCATCCCGATGCTAAAGCCGTTTTTGTAAATAATCCTACCTATTACGGTATTTGTTCTAATATAAAAGAAATAATAAGCTTGGCACACGAGAATAATATGAAGGTACTCGCTGATGAGGCACATGGAACACATTTTTATTTTGGTGATGGTATGCCTGCTTCAGCAATGTCTGCTGGTGCTGATTATGCAGCTGTTTCCATGCATAAATCGGGTGGCTCGCTTACGCAAAGCAGTTTTTTATTAATATCTGATAAAGTTTCAGCAGGACATGTAAGGCAGATTATCAATATTACTCAAACGACAAGCGGCAGCTATTTGCTTATGTCAAGTCTTGATATAAGCAGAAGAAAGCTGGCACTAGAGGGAAAAGAAATATTTAAAAAGGTACAGAAATTTGCAAACTATGCCCGTCGTGAGATAAATGAAATCGGAGGTTATTATGCCTTTGCAAAGGAGCTTTGTGATGGAGGTGCTTTTTATGATTTTGATGTTACAAAGCTGTCTGTGCATACACTTGATATAGGACTTGCAGGTATCGAGGTTTATGATATTTTAAGAGATGAATATGATATACAAATAGAGTTCGGCGATTTAGGAAATATTTTAGCATATATTTCAATTGGTGACAGAGAGCTTAATTTGGAAAGGCTTGTAGGAGCTTTAGCGGATATAAAAAGACTTTATAAGGGGCGAAAAAACGGTATGTTTGACCATGAATATATCGAGCCTCATGTTTGCTTAACACCTCAGCAGGCATTTTATGCTGAAAAACAATCACTTCCTTTAAAAGAAAGTATAGGCAAAATAAGTGCTGAATTTGTTATGGCATATCCACCGGGAATACCCGTACTAGCTCCTGGTGAGTTGATAACAGATGAAATTTTAAATTATATTAAATATGCAAAGGAAAAGGGCAGTTTTTTAACTGGTACGGAGGATTTGTCAATAGAAAACATTAATATCGTTAAATAAAATGATTGAAATTATTTTTGAAATTTCATTTTTGTGTATTTAAAAGTCATTGTTATTAATTTTATGTAATAATATACATGAACATTTATCCAAAATCATTGATGTTTTTTACTATAATTTTATTGATTTTAAATTTAAGTTTTATATATTATAACAAAATAGATGGATTATATAAGTTATTAGTGAAAATAAACTTGATTATTTAAAAGAAATATGTATAATTAGATATAAGTTTTATATATCATGCAAGAATGAAATTTAAAACTTTCAAAATTAAATATGGAGGTTATTTATGAAAAGAAAAATATTAGCGTCAATTTTAGCTGGACTTGTTACAATTTCATCTTTGACAGCTTGCGACAATAAGTCTAACAGCGGTGATGGTGATGAAATTGTCATTGGTGCTGTTGGGCCTCATACAAAGGATTTATCAGTTTATGGCATTCCTGTAAAAAATGGAATTGAAATGGCTGTTAAGGAAATTAATGAAAATGGCGGCATTAATGGTAAGAAAATTAGACTTGCTATTGAGGATAACCAAAGCTCAGATTCTGAGGTTGTAAATGCTTATAATAAATTGAAGGATACTGAAAAGGTAGTTGCAATTATTGGTGATGTTACTTCAGGTAACTCGTCAATAGTAGCTGCTAGAGCTAATGCTGATAAGATTCCTATGCTTACACCTTCTGCTACTGATGCTAGTGTAACACAAACAGGAGAATATATATTCCGTGCTTGTTTTACAGACCCTGTACAAGGTGAAATCGTAGCTAATTATTCTGTTGAAAAGCTTGGTGCTAAGACTGCTGCTGTTCTTTATAATGCTGATGACTCTTATTCAAGAGGCTTGTTTGAAGGCTTTAAGGCTGCCGCTGAGGAGCTTAACCTTGAAATAATTGCAGAAGAAACATATAATAACAAAGCAGTTGACTTTAATTCTCAGCTAACAAATATAAAAAATGCAAACCCTGACATCCTCTTTGTACCTGTTTATGCTGAAGATGCTGCTTTAATCGTAAATCAGGCAAAATCAGTAGGAGTTACTTCAACATTAGTTGGAGGAGATGGCTGGGACGGTATCCTTTCCAAGATGAATGGTGGGGAAGACGCACTTGCAAATTCTTATTTCTTCTCAGGATTTTCAACTGTAAGCACTGATGAAAAAGTACAGAAGTTTGTAAGTGACTATAAAGCAGCTTATGATTCTGATCCTGCTTCCTTTGCAGCACTTGCATATGATGCTACTTATATGATGGCTGAAGCTATTAAAAATGCCGGCTCAACAGATGGAGCAAAGATTATTGAAGAATTGAAAAAGCTTGAATATGACGGTATTACTGGTACTACAAAATTCGGTGAGGACCGTAATCCTATTAAGGCTATTATGGTATCAAGCTTTGAGGGTGCAAATTATAAGTATATTGAAAATTACGAAGTAGATTAAGTATAAAAATTATAAAGCGAGGATAATCATAAATAGAAGAGATTACCGTGTTCACATTGCCATTAGGCAGTGTGAACCGCTTTAGAAAATGGAAGGTTCCGCTATGGATATATTCATACTACAACTGATAAATGGCTTGAGTTTGGGAAGTATTTATGCACTAGTAGCTTTAGGTTATAGCATGGTGTATGGTATTGTAAAGCTTATTAACTTTGCTCACGGCGATATAATAATGGTTAGCTGTTTTACAATGTATACAGCAATGGAAATTGCAGGTCTGCCTCTTTTAGTATCAATACCTCTTACATTGATACTAACAGCTGTTTTAGGTATTATTATTGAAAAATTGGCATATGACAGGCTTATTTCTAAGGGAGTGGAAAGAATTTCACTGCTGATTACAGCTATTGGTGTCAGTATCTTTTTACAGAGTACTTTTCAGCTTATTTTCAAAGCGGACAGCCTTCGCTATCAGGCTTTTTTACCGTCAAAAACTATTTCATTATTCGGAATAGAGCCTAGCTTGAAATCCGTTGTAACTATTATAGTTTCTTTGGTTTTAATGCTGGCATTAACTTTATTTGTAAAGCTTACAAAGGTTGGCAAGGCTATGCGTGCAGCCTCTGAGGACGCTTCAGCTGCAAAGCTTATGGGTATAAATACATCAAATGTTGTAGCTTTTACTTTTGCTATTGGTTCACTTTTAGCAGCTGTCGCAGGAATACTTTATTTTGAAAGCTATCCGAGAATTGAGCCTTATATGGGTGGTATGCTTGGACTAAAGGCTTTTGTAGCTGCTGTTATTGGTGGAATAGGCAGTATACCCGGTGCTATGGCAGGAGGACTTATTTTAGGCGTTGCTGAGGCTATGACTGTCAGTATAGGACTATCTAGCTATTCAGATGCCGTTGTATTTGGAATTTTAATTATTATGCTTGTGCTTAAGCCATCTGGTTTATTTGGCAAGAATATAAGAGAGAAGGTGTAAAGATGGATAAGTTAAGAAAAAAACGCCTTCTTAATAATGGTATAGCTATTGTTTTAGTTATTGTACTTTATGTTTTGCTTGAAATATTAATCAGAACTGAATTGCTTAATCCCATTGGTTTTACTTCTGATTTTTTCAAAAAAATGTTTATCAATATTATTTTGGCAGTAAGTCTTAATTTGGTTACAGGCTTTTTAGGACAACTTTCTTTAGGTCATGCGGGATTTATGTCGGTTGGTGCTTATACAGCTGCTTTGATTACTATTCATGCTGATTTGCCCATTTATATTGAATTTCCTTTAGCTTTACTTGCAGGTGGGCTAATGGCTGTTGTTTTTGGCTTGATTGTCGGTATTCCGTGCCTTAGATTAAAGGGTGACTATCTTGCTATACTTACCTTAGGCTTTGGTGAGATTATTAAGGTTATAATGACAAACTTAAAGGGCCTTACAAATGGTGCAAGTGGGTTAAATGCTATTCCTTCCTACTCGAAATTCGGATATGTTTATTTTATCTCTATTCTAACAGTTTATATTATTTATAAGTTTATTAAGTCAAGGCATGGACGAGCTGTTATTTCCATAAGAGAAAATGAAATTGCTGCCGAGTCATGCGGAGTTAATCTAACATATTATAAACTATTTGCTTTTCTTATAGCATCATTTTTTGCAGGAATTGCAGGAGGACTTTATGCGCATAATATAGGATATATTGCACCGAAAACCTTTGACTACAACTATTCAATCGAAATCTTGATTATGGTAGTTTTGGGGGGAATGGGCTCTATTACAGGTTCAGTAGTAGCTGCTTGTGCTTTGACAATTATTCCTCAGCTTTTAAAATATATGAATCTTGGTCAATATCAAATGCTGTTGTATTCTATTATTTTAATAGCAATTATGCTATTTAGACCATATGGTTTAATGGGTAAGTATGAATTTTCTTTAAGCAAGCTATTGAATAAAGGTAAAAGAGCTTCTCAAGGAGGTACAGAAAATGAATGAAAGTAAAAAGCTCCTTGAAATAAATGAACTTAGTATATCCTTTGGTGGACTTAATGCTGTTACTGATGTTAATTTTTACATTAACAGTGGTGAAATATTTGGTTTGATAGGTCCTAATGGTGCGGGTAAAACTACCTTGTTTAATATGATAACAGGTGTGTATTTACCGACAAAAGGTAATGTAACGTTCGATGGTAAGGTGGTTTCAGGTAAAAAAACCTACCAGATTAATAATATTGGTATAGCGAGAACCTTTCAAAACATCAGATTATTTAGGGAAATGTCTGCTATTGATAATGTAATGCTTGCTATGAACAAGGAAACTAATTACAATTTATTACAATGCATTTTCGGCACATCAAAATATGTTTCCGAAGAAAAGAAAATATTTGATAAGGCTATGAAACTGCTTGATTTTATGGGAATAGCTGAGTTTTATAACTATAAAGCGATGAATCTGCCTTATGGCCAGCAAAGAAAGCTTGAGATAGCACGAGCTTTAGCATCGGATCCAAAATTGCTATTGCTTGATGAACCTGCCGCCGGAATGAATCCCACGGAAACTGCTGAGCTTGCTGATATAGTACGTAAAATTCGTGAAAAGCTAAATGTTACTATTCTTTTGATAGAGCATGATATGAGCTTTGTTATGTCGCTTTGTGAGAGAATTGTAGTATTGGATTATGGAAAGCTTATTGCAAATGGCACGCCTCAAGAGATTAAAAACAATCCAAAGGTTATTGCCGCATATCTTGGGGGTGAATAAATGAGTGCTGAGAAAATGTTGAGCGTTAAGGATCTGCATGTTTATTACGGGCAAATTCATGCTATAAAGGGCATTGATTTTGAGGTTGAACAAAATGAAATTGTAACACTTATTGGTGCGAATGGTGCTGGTAAGACTACTATTCTTCATACTATTTCCGGACTTATCCCTGCAAAAGAGGGAGAAATAAAGTTTTGTGGAAATAATTTGACTGCTATGGCAGCTCATAATGTTACAAAGCTTGGGTTATCACATGTACCTGAGGGACGTCATGTTTTTTCTGAAATGACTGTGCTTGAAAACCTAGAAATGGGTGCATATACAAGAAAAGATAGAAGTAAAATTTCTGAGGACTTGGATTTTATTTTTACTCGACTTCCACGACTTAAGGAAAGAAGAAAGCAAAATGCCGGCACGCTTTCCGGAGGGGAACAGCAGATGCTTGCAATAGGCAGAGCGTATATGGCTAAGCCAAAAATGATGCTGCTTGATGAACCGACGATGGGACTTTCTCCACTTTTAGTTGGTGAAATATTTGAGATTATCAAGCTTGTAAATCAGATGGGTGTAACTATTTTATTAGTTGAACAGAATGCTAAGCTAGCCCTTGAAATATCCAATAGGGCATATGTTCTTGAAACGGGTCGTATGGTTATGAATGGACTTTCTAAGGATTTGCTTAATGATGAGCGTGTTAAGGATGCATATTTAGGAGGGTGATTATGGAGTTTATTTGTTATCCTAGATGTACGACGTGCAAGCGTGCTAAGACTTGGCTTGAGGAAAAGGGCTGTGAATTTAAAGTAAGGGATATAAAAGAAAATCCTCCTAGCTATGAGGAGATAAAGTTATTTTATGAGAAAAGTGGCTTGGATATAAAAAAATTTTTTAATACAAGCGGACTTTCGTATAAATCTCTTGGATTAAAGGATAAGTTGTCTAATCTTTCCNTTGANGATAAATTAAAGCTTCTTTCCTCCGACGGTATGCTTATAAAGCGTCCTATTCTTTTGATAAATAATAATGTATTAGTAGGTTTTAAGGCTGATGCTTGGGCAGAGGCTATAAATAGTTTATAAAAATAAAATCTCCCTTTAATTTGGGAGATTTTATTTTTATGCTGTATTTTTTGATGCGTTAAGATTCATTATATTCCACAATCTAGCTCTTATAGGTAAGAATACGGCTATGGCGATAGCAGCCTTTCCTATATCAAATGGTATAAAAGGTATTACCGCTGATGCTAATGCTTGTCCAAAGCTTATATCCATAACCTGTGCTAATCTTAGTGTACCACAGGCATAGCATATAAGTAAAGCTGCAATCATTCCTAATGAAATTATAATTATTCTAAGTGGTAAGGGTTTTTCTTTTAAAAGTTTAATTGAAAGCTTAACTGAAAGTGCCACTACTAACGCCATAATAGGATATGTAATCAGATATCCTCCAGTAGGGCCTGATATTACAGCCACACCACTACCAAACTTTGAAAATACAGGAAGCCCTGCTATTCCGATAAGAATGTAAATCGCTTGGGATAAAAAAGCCAGTTTTGGGGTTAATAAAATTCCCGAAACAAATACTGCTAATACCCCCAAGGTTATAGGCACTTGCGAAAAGGGTATTGTGATTGAAAAAGGGGAGATAATACAAGTTAATGCAGCTAAAATAGCTGTAAATGTCATTTCTCTTAATGTAATAAATTTTTTCATAATCCACCTTTATTTAATTTTATTATACAAATTCGTGATTAATTATTTTACAATAAAGTGTATAAATAGCTTGATTTGATGGGAAAATTATTTCGCAAAGCTTTTAATCATTAATTTGTATAAAGATATTTTTCACAAGACAATAGGCTAACTTCAGCAGATGAGAGTGTAATAATTTTACCTTTGTTTTTACCGTCTATAATTTCTGCCTTTAATCTGCCTTTGTTATCAATATCAATTGCCTTTATTATGATTTTTTCTTTAAAGTTATTTGCTATTACGTGTTTGTTTAGTATGAAAAGCCTGCTTTTATACTCTTTAATAATATCTGATGAATTTTTTTGCAGGTCGATGAGGTTCTGCTCAAATTCATTTAAAATTTTGGCGGCAAGCTCATTTCTTATAGCGGCTTGTGATATGAAATCGGAAAGTGTGCAGGCGAATTCCTGTAAACATTCGGGCAAGCTTCCTGTATTTATGCCAATACCTGTTATGATAGTATCGGCACAATTTTCTTCAGCATTAAATACCACTTCGGTAAGTATTCCACAGAATTTTTTGTCACCTATAAAAATATCATTTACCCATTTTATTTTAGGTGAAAATGATGGAGAAAAGCTCTCTACTGCCTTGCATACAGAAATAGCAGCAGCTATTGTAATAAGAGTGAAGTCTTTAAATTCAGCTTCAGGCTTAAAATAGATGCTCATGTATAAACCTTGCCCTTTTTCGGATAAAAAGCTTCTGCCACGCCTTCCTCTTCCATCTGTTTGCTCTTCGGATAATAAAGTGTAGCCATTTTCAATGTTTTGATTNTTTTTTACAGTTTTAAGCTCGTTGTTAGTGGAATTAACTGTTTGCCTAATGTCAATTTTAGANCCTAAAACCCGTGCTTTTAGATATTTTTTTATCTCAAGCTCACTCAACCTATCATTNTCATTAGAAAANATATACCCACTGTTTTTAAGGGAAATAATCTTATACCCTTCCTTTTTAAGGGAATTNATATTTTTCCATACTGCATTTCTAGAAACNTTCAGCTGTCTTGCAAGCTCACCACCAGAAATAGGTGTGCCTTTGTTTTCTTCAAGAATCTTGAGTATTAGTTTTTTCATAATTCACCGCCAATATAATTATAGCATATTTTTTTAAACTGTCAACCTTTTTTATAAAAATAGTTGACAAAATGTTAGTTTTCAATCAAATAATTTTAATAAGTATCTTTATTATAGAAGTTGACTTTATATTTATATGATATTATAACATGAAATTTTATTTTTTTATATACTAAGAGCTTTATTTATGAGTTTTAATGTATTTTTAAAGTAATTAACAATATTGTACTTGTTTTTTCTTTAAAAAAGTGTTAAAATAATAAATAATATTGTGATGCTATTATAGATTTGGAGAATTTTTATGAATGAGCGTCTTTCCTATCTTCAGGAAAAAGCTAATAAACTTCCTTTGTCCTCCGGCGTATATCAAATGAAGGATAGGAATGGAAAGATTATATATATAGGCAAGGCAAAGGCTTTAAAAAATAGAGTAACCACTTATTTTCATAACAGTGCGAATCATAATTTTAAAACTCAAAAGCTTGTTGAAAAAATATTTGATTTTGATTTTATAGTTACTGAAAGTGAGCTGGATGCCTTAGTTCTTGAGGCAAGTCTTATTAAGCATTATAGCCCGAAATACAATATTCTTTTAAAAGATGATAAGGGTTATAATTATGTGAGAATTTCTGGAGGAGAATATCCAAAGATTACGTACGCTTTGCAAAAGGCTGATAAAAATTCCACTTATTTAGGTCCTTATACAAGTGGATATACTGTAAAACAAGCGGTCGAAGATGCTAATAAAATATTTATGCTGCCAAATTGTAATAGGGTATTTCCTAGGGATTTTAAGAAAGAACGTCCGTGTCTAAATTATCACATTAAAAGATGCATGGGTGTTTGCCTTGGAAATATTAAGGCGGAACAATATCAGCAGCAGGTTAGATTAGCTGTTGATTATATAAAAAATGGAAGTAAGGATGCTGTAAAACGTCTTACAAATGAAATGAATGAGGCGGCAGAGGCTTTAGAATTTGAGCGTGCAGCTAGAATACGTGATCAGCTAAAGGCTATTGAAAGGCTGAATGTTTCTCAGACAATAAATGCCAGCATACATGAAAATAGTGATATTATTGCTTTTTCAGAAAGTGCGGGACTTGTTAGCGTTGCTGTAATTTTATACAGAAACGGAAAGCTTGTAGATAAGGAAAATTATTTTTTAGGTGATGTATATTCTCCTGATGAGATGAGGAGCGATTTTATAGTTGAATATTATTCCAATAAAGAGGAAGTACCTAAGGAAATTTTACTTGATGAAACNCCATTGGATGAACTGCTTGTAGCTGAATATTTAAGAAAAAGATTTGATAAAAATGTTAAAATTCATGTTCCACAGCGTGGTGAAGCTTTGACTCAAGTTATGCTTGCTAAAAACAATGCCAGTGAGTATCTATCTTTGAAAATAGGACGAACTTCAAAGGAAATCACTGCTTTAGAGGATTTGAAAAAGTTGCTAGCTCTTGATAAAGTGCCTGAAAGAATAGAAAGCTATGATATTTCTAATTTTGGTGAAACGGGCATAGTAGGTGGAATGGTTGTCTATATTAATGGCAGACCGGAAAAGTCACTGTATAGAAAATTTGCTATTAAGGAAGTTGTCGGGCAAGATGATTATGCATCAATGTGCGAAGTAATTAGACGTAGATTAAATAGATTTTTAGATGGTGACAGCAGCTTTTCACCACTGCCCGACTTGATTTTGCTTGATGGTGGAAAAGGCCATGTTTCTGCTGTTTCAAGGGTGCTTGAGGATTTGAAAATAGATATACCTTTATTCGGGCTTGTTAAGGATAAAAAGCATAGAACTAGGGCTATTGCAAAACAAGGCGGAGAAATAGAGATTTCTGCAAATAAGAATTTATTTAGCTTTTTAACCAAAATACAAGACGAGGTGCATAGGTTTTCCTTATCTTTTCAAAGGGTTAAACATAAAAAGACTACTTATGCACTTGAGCTTACAAAATTTTCTGGGATAGGGGAAAAGAAAGCTGAAGCACTGCTTAAAGAATTTAAGACTAAAAAAGGCTTGAGACAGGCAAATGCTGAGGAGCTTGCAAAAGCTGCTAAAATCTCAATAGAAAAGGCAGAAAAGCTAAAGCAATATATTGAAAATATTTTTTAAATGAGGAAATTATGAGGATTATTACTGGAAGTGCAAGAGGAAGAAAGCTTATTACACCTGAAAATTATGAAATAAGACCAACATCGGAAAATGTGAAGGAAGCTATTTTTAGCTCAATAAACTTCGATATAGAGGACAGTGTTTTTCTTGATTTATTTGCTGGGACTGGACAGATGGGACTTGAGGCTTTAAGCAGAGGTGCAAAAGCTGCTGTTTTTGTAGATAATTCGCCTGAGGCTGTAAAGATAGTGAGAAAAAATGTGGAAAATACGGGATTTTTAGAAAAGGCACGAGTGGTATCTATGCCATTTTCTACTTTTTTAAAGACTAATCAGAGGAATTTTGATATAGCTTTTATAGACCCTCCTTACGGCAGGAAGCTTGTTCAAAAAGCACTGTCTAAAATTTCGGACCATATGAGCGACAGGGGAATTATTATATGCGAGCATGAGGGAGATAAGCTCCCCGATGAGTTTGAAGGATTTAAGCTTTATAAAAATTATAAATACGGTGCTACTTATGTTTCCGTATTTAAAAGGGAGGTGGCATAGTGAGGACAGCTATTTATCCTGGTAGCTTTGACCCTGTTACAAATGGGCATTTAGATATTATATCACGTGCTACAAAGCTTTTTGATAAGGTAATTGTTTTAGTATCAGTAAATCCGATTAAGCCTAGCAGCTTTAGTATTCAAGAGAGAAAAGAATTGCTTATAAAGGCTACTTCATCTCTAGAAAATGTTGAAATCGATAGTTATGATGGCTTGCTTATTGATTATTTTAATCAAAAGAAAGCTGATGTTATTATAAAAGGGCTTAGAGCTATGTCGGATTTTGAGTATGAATTTCAGATGGCTATGGCAAATAAAAAGCTGCAAGGTGAGGCAGAAACCATTTTCCTTACTGCTAGCTCTGAAAATACATTTTTATCCTCTAGTATGGTAAAGCAGATTGCAATGTTTAATGGTGATATAAGTGCTTTTGTACCTAATTGTATACATGAGCAAATAAAATTAAGACTAAAAAGATAATTTTTATTAAATAAAAAGGAGTAGTGCTATGAATGTTGATGAAATTTTGGATATGATTGATGAGCTACTTGAAAAGGCTGTTGCTTTTCCTCTTACAGGCGGAAAAAGTTTAATTGACATTGATAAGCTTAATGAACTGGTTTCTGAAATTAGGCTTAATATGCCTACTGAAATTAAGCAGGCAAAAAACCTTGTCAATGATAGGAAAGTAATAATCAGTGACGCAAAGGCAGAGGCTGAAACAATTATTAGAAAAGCTGAAGAACGTGCTAAGCTTTTAATTTCCAAGGAGGAAATTGTAAGACAGGCACAGGATAGAGCAACTGATATTATTGCTACTGCACAGTCAAGGGCAAAGGAAATTCGCACTGCTACAAATGAATATGTTGACGGAATGCTCGGTCGTGCTGAAGAGCTGTTGACTAAAAACCTTGTTGATGTTAAAAAGACAAGGGCAGCTTTGCGTGGCGGAAATAAATAAAAATGAGGTGGTTTTTTTGTATAATATATTTTCATATAGAATTTCAGGGTTACAGCCATCTGCAATTCGTGAAATTTTAAAATTTACTGCTGACCCTTCAGTAATTAGCTTTGCTGCAGGAAATCCTGCACCGGAGGCTTTTCCGGTTGAAACGATAAGAAAGCTTTCAGACGATATTTTAAGAGAAGAGCCTGTTTCAGCCTTGCAATATTCGGTGACGGAGGGTTATACTCCCTTGCGAGATTGGTTAAAAGCTGATATGAAAGAAAAAGGGGTATTTAAGCAAGGCAGAGATGAGCTTGTAATTACTTCGGGTGCTCAGCAGGCTATTGAGGTTATTACAAAAATTCTTTGTAATGAATCAGAAACAATTATCTGTGAAAAGCCTAGCTTTGTAGGGGCATTAAATTCTTTTCGTTCATATAATGCTAAATTAGTAGGTGTTGATATGGATGATGAGGGCATTATTCCAGAAAAGCTTGATAAGGCACTTAAGGATAATCCCAGAACAGCTTTTATATACCTTATACCTAATTTTCAAAATCCTACGGGTAAAACAATGAGCTTTGAGAGAAGAAAGCAGATTTTGAATATTGCTGCTATTCACAAGGTTTTTATCCTTGAAGATAATCCATATGGCGACTTGCGTTTTGATGGGATTGATATACCAAGCTTAAAAGCATTGGATAAGAATAGCCTTGTTATCTATGTTGGTAGTTTTTCTAAGATTCTTGCACCGGGGCTTAGAGTAGGATGGCTTGCCGCTCCCGAGCATATTATACAGAAAAGTGTTGTAGCTATGCAGGTCAGCACGGTTCATACTAATATATGGGCGCAGATGATTGCATACCGTTTTGTGACTACTGTTGATTTTAATGAGCATTTGGAAAACTTACGCTACATTTATAAGAAAAAATATGAGCTAATGATAGGAAATTTGCAATTTAGATTTCCTAATTATATTACTTTTACTGAGCCGGAGGGTGGCTTGTTTATTTGGGGGACTTTACCTAAGGGCTCCGATATGATGAAGTTTTGTAGAACAGCTGTTGAGCATAAGGTAGCTATTGTACCCGGTTCTGCATTTATGCCCAAGGAAAGTGATGTCACCACATCATTTAGGCTAAATTATTCAACTCCTACTGATTTACAAATTGAAAATGGTGTTGAGATATTAGCAAAAGTGGCTAAAAAATTATATTATTTTTAAGAAAGGTTTTTATGAAACAGATAAATAATAATCCAAAAAAGAAAATTTTCAGTGGTATTCAGCCTACCAATACTCCGCATATTGGAAATTATTTAGGTGCAATGAAAAATTGGTTAAAGCTCCAAGATGAATATGAATGTACGTATAGTATAGTCGATTTACATTCTATTACAGTAAGACAGGATCCTGCAAAGCTTAGAAAACAAATTATGGAAAGCTTTGCTTTGCTAATTGCAATGGGGCTTGACCCTGAAAAATCCACTGTTTTTGTTCAGGGGCATAATCCAAGGCACGCTGAGCTTTCGTGGATACTTTCTTGTTATACACAGTTTGGTGAGCTTTCTAGAATGACTCAGTTTAAAGATAAATCAAAAAAGAATTCGGATAATATTAATGCAGGCTTGTTTACGTATCCTGTTTTGATGGCTGCTGATATTTTACTATACCAAGCTGATTTAGTACCTGTTGGAATTGACCAAAAGCAGCATCTTGAGCTTGCACGAAATATAGCAGTAAGATTTAATAATGCATATGGTGAAACCTTTACAGTTCCCGAGCCATATATTTCAAAGTCGACTGCAAAAATTATGTCATTGCAAGATCCTTTTGCTAAAATGTCGAAATCCGATGAAAATCCTAATTCCAGCGTATCTGTACTCGATGATAGGGATACTATTATCAGAAAATTCAAGCGTGCTGTCACAGATTCTGATAAGGAAATATGCTATAAGGAAGGAAAGGATGGTATAAATAATCTTATTTCAATTTATTCAGCAGCTACTGATAAGAGTATTGAGCAAATTGAAAAGGAATTTGATGGAAAGGGTTATGGCGATTTTAAAATAGCTGTTGGCGAGGCTGTTTCTGATATGTTAAAGCCTATGCAGGAAAGATTTAAGGAAATCATTAAGGACAAAAAATATATAAATGATTTAATGATTTTAGGTGCTGAAAAAGCACAAAGAGCAACTTTTAAGACCTTGAAAAAGGTGCATAAAAGGGTTGGCTTTGTAGTTTTATAAAACAATGAATGAAAGAAAGGCGATATTAATTTAATGATAACTGTTTCTAATGTGAGTTTAAGCTTTGGTGGGCAGACTTTATTTAAGGATGTTGACTTACAGTTTAATTCGGGTAATTGCTATGGTGTAATTGGTGCTAACGGTGCTGGAAAATCAACATTTTTAAAAATACTCTGTGGTGAATTAGAGCCTACAACGGGCAATGTTTTTATGCCTGAAAATATGCGTATGTCTGTTTTAAAGCAGGACCATTATGCGTATGACCAATATACTGTTCATGATACAGTAATTATGGGAAATGCCAGACTCTATGAGATCATGCAGCAAAAAGAGGAGCTGTATGCCAAGGAAGATTTTTCTGAAGAGGATGGAAATCTTGCCTCCGAGCTTGAGGGAGAATTTGCTGAGCTTGGCGGATGGGAGGCAGAAAGTGAAGCATCAAAGCTTATTCAAGGGCTAGGACTTGATGAAAATCTTTTGTATTCAAAGATGGAGAGTCTTACAGGTAATGAAAAGGTAAAGGTGCTTTTAGCTCAAGCTTTATTTGGTAATCCGGAAATAATATTGATGGACGAGCCGACGAATAACCTTGATATTGATGCTATTGCTTGGCTTGAGGATTTTCTTGCTGAATATTATGGCACTGTAATTGTAGTTTCTCATGACAGGCATTTTTTGAATAATGTTTGTACGCATATAGTTGATATTGATTATGGTAAAATAAAAATGTTTATCGGAAACTATGAGTTCTGGTATGAAAGCAGTCAGCTGATCCAACGCTTAATAAAACAGCAGAACAAGAGAAGCGAAGAAAAAATAAAAGAGCTTCAGGCATTTATTGCACGTTTTTCAGCTAATAAATCTAAGTCCAAGCAGGCTACCTCAAGAAAGAAAATGCTGGATAAAATTAAAGTGGAGGAGATGCCTGTTTCCAATAGAAAATATCCTTATATAGGCTTTGAAATGCAAAGAGAAGTAGGAAAGGATATTCTTTCAGTTGATGCAATTTCAAAAGCGGTTGACGGAGAGGTGCTGCTTAAAGATGTAAGCTTTACTGTTAATAAAGGTGATAAGATAGCCTTTATTTCAGAAAATCCTAATGCAATTACAGCATTTTTCAAAATCTTAATGGAAGAAATGCAAGCAGATGAGGGGAGCTATAAGTGGGGAAGTACCGTAAGCGTTAGCTATTTCCCGTCGGATAATAGTAAGTACTTTGATAATGAGCTGAATATAATTGATTGGATGAGGCAGTATTCAGAAGATGAAACGGAAACTTATTTAAGAGGCTTTTTAGGTAGAATGTTGTTTTCTGGTGATGATGTTTACAAGCCTGTAAAAGTCTTATCAGGCGGCGAAAAGGTGCGTTGTATGTTTTCTAGGATGATGCTATTCGGCTCAAATGTGCTTATGCTTGATCATCCTACTAATCATTTGGACTTAGAAAGTATTACAGCTGTTAATAACGGCTTGCTGGAGTTTAAAGGTAATGTTTTATTTTCATCACATGACCATGAAATTTTGCAAACTGTTGCAAATAGAATAATTGAAATAACTCCACAAGGAATATATGATAGGATAGGCAGCTATGAAGATTATTTGCAGTGGAGGAAAGAGTCTAATTTAGGTAAGCTTATTCTAAAATAAAATTAGTTAATAAATTATGGCTATTTAGTCATAATGCTTGACAAATTGATGAATTTATGATTTAATATATTTTAAGGTTTTTTATTTAAAAGTATATTTTGTGCTTTGACTTTAATCGTTTAAAGCTTTATAGCTTTTATATTATGCAGTAAAATTATTGCTAAAAAATGAAGGAGAGATTAGTCAAATGAGAAGATTTAAGAAATACCTTGCTCTTTCTACTGCTATTATTATGGGTCTTACATCATTTTCAGCATGCAGTAAGGAAGAAAACTCCGGTGAAAAGAAAATTAAAATTGGTGTTGCTCAGCTTGCTCTACACGTTTCACTTGATGAAGTTAGAGATGGTTTTACAGCAAAGCTTAAAGAACTAGGCTATGTTGATGGAGAAAATGTAGAAATCGATTATAAGGACGCTCAGGGAGAGCCGTCTAACAATCAGGCTATTATTGATTCTTTTAAAACTGATAAAAAGGACGTTATACTTGCGATAGCTACATCAACTTCACAAGCTGCTGAAAAAATCAGTGAGGATATTCCAATTGTATTTGCCGCAGTAAGCGATCCTGTGACATCAGGTCTTGTTGATTCTTTGGAAAACCCCGGCAAAAATGTTACTGGTGTATCTGATGCTTTGGATTTAGAGCGTTTTGTTGATTTAATGTATACGCTTACACCTGATATTAAAAAAGTTGGATTATTGTATAATTCAGGTGAAGTTAATTCAATCGATGCTATTAATGCTTTGAAAGAACAGCTCAATAGCATGGGCAAAGAGGTTGAGTTTGTTGAGGGCGGAGTTACAAACACTGGAGAAGTTGCACAGGCTGCACAATCTCTTATAAACAAAGGCGTAGACGCTTTGTTCACTCCTACTGATAATACTTTGGCATCTCAGATAGGTCCTGCTGCTAGATTAGCAGAAGAAGCTAAGATACCTTTCTATGTTGGTGCTGATTCCATGGTAAAGGGTGGNGCACTAGCAACTGTTGGNATTAATTATAATTTAGTCGGTGAAGATGCTGCTGTTATGGTAGCTGATATAATTAATGGTACTAAAAAAGCATCAGAAATACCTGTAAAGGTTTATTCAGATGAGCTTTCCATCTATATTAATAAAAAGACAGTTGAAGCTATTGGAATTACGATTCCTGATAGTGTTAAAAACAATCCGAAACTAGTATTAATCTAAGAATAAAGGAATTTATATGTTTTCAATCAATGCATTAGAGCTGGGATTGATATTTTCGATTATGACAATGGGTGTGTTTGTATCTTTAAGGATACTAAACATACCCGATTTGTCCGTCGATGGTTCTATCGTCCTAGGCTTAGCCGTTTCATCTTATTTTACGATACACGGTATGCCTATTTTGGGCATATTTCTATCATTTTTTGCAGGCACTTTAGCAGGTGCTGTAACAGGCTTACTTATAACNAAAATGAAGATTCAGCCTATACTTGCTGGTATATTAACTATGACAGCACTTTATACTGTAAATTTCAGAATAATGGGCAGGCCAAACCTTGATTTACCTGTTGAAACGAAAAGACTTGGCAATGATTATTATACAATTTTTACCCCTTTTGAAGAGCTGCTTGGAAAAGATTGGCACGTTGTAATTGTTGTTAGCTTAATCGTACTAATTATTGCTGTTTTACTATATTTGTTTATGAAAACTCAGATAGGCATTTCTCTAAGAGCAACTGGTGATAATGAGCATATGGTTAGAGCTACGTCTATAAATGCTGACGGTATGAAGGTTTTAGGGCTTGCACTGGCAAATGGCTTGGTTTCTCTTTCTGGTGGGATATGGGCACATCAGCAGCAAACTGCCGATATAAGTAATGGTCTNGGTATGCTAGTAGCATCTCTTGCAGCAATAATNATTGGAGAAGTAATTTTTAAGAAAACAAATGTGATTTCCGGCATTTTGGCTGCTATTTCTGGTATAATTATTTATCGATACATATATAGTATAGCTTTAACCTTTGGATTGCGTGGAGAGGATTTAAAGCTTATTACTGCTGTTATTGTAGTTGGCATTATTGGGATAAAGATGATTAGATTCAAAGATATTTTTGCTAAACTTGGCTCTGGAAACGGAGGTGGCAAGAATGCTTGAAATTAAAGATTTTTCCATTACTTTTAATAAAGGAACTGTTGATGAACGCAAGGGCTTAGAAAATTTCAGCCTTAGCTTAGATGATGGTGATTTTGTAACAGTTATAGGCTCGAATGGTGCAGGAAAGTCCACTTTACTTAATACTATTTGTGGCTCATACAAGGTTGATAGCGGAAAAATTGTTTTAGATGGTATGGATATTACCAATCAAAAGGAGCATAGACGTGCAAGGTTTATAGGCAGGCTTTTTCAGGACCCTCTAAGAGGCACAGCACCACATATGACAATTGAGGAAAATTTAGCTTTAGCCTATGGAAGAGGTTCACGTCCGGGGCTTGCATTTGGCGTTAAAAAATCTGATGAAAAGATTTTTAAGGAGAAACTTGCTGAGCTAGATTTAGGACTTGAGGATAGGCTTAAGACACCTGTTGGATTATTGTCTGGCGGACAGCGTCAGGCATTGACTTTACTTATTGCTACTATTGTTACACCTAAGCTGCTTCTTTTAGATGAGCATACAGCAGCACTTGACCCTAAGACTGCCGACAAGGTTATGGAGCTTACTGATAAAATCATAAAAAAGCATTCTATCACTACTTTAATGATTACGCATAATATTAGAAACGCACTAGATTATGGCAATAAAACAATTTTGCTTAGTCAGGGCAGACTTGTTCTCGTGCTTGAAGGGGAAGAGCGTAAAAGTATGACTGTGGAAAACCTTATGAAGCTTTATTCAACAACTGCTGCTGATAGCTTTTCTGATAAAATGATTTTATAACATTTTTAGATTTTTTAAAGATAAAAGCAAGGAAGTATTCCTTGCTAAGTTTTTAAGCTAATAGGGGGAGTTTCAACTCCCCCTATTATATATTTTGCCACCATTCACATCACTAAATGCACGTTGCACATACGCGCATTTAGTGATGTTTTTTGCATTTTGTCTTTTTAGATGAACCAAGGAATTATACCTTGTTTTTTTATTTGTTTAAATTTCTTGGATTCTTTTTTACAATATCTATTGCTTTCAGCACTGCTACTTGCACATCAACTTGATGTTGGCTAAGCAAAGCGTCAATCCTAGCGAAAAGCTGTCCTTTAGTTGTATTAACGTATTTAGGAGGCAGGGAATTTAAAGCAATTGCCTTAATATCGTTTATACAATCCTCATTACAGCTTAACTCAGTTTCCTTAATCAATTTTTGTGCTTCATTGGAAACGATTTCTTCCATGATGTTAATAAGTGCCATAGAAACTCCTTTCAACTTATATGTTAATGTTATTATATAATTTTTTTTACAATTTGTCAATATATTTCATTTAAATAATGAGCTAATAAGCAAATTAAATAAATTTTCATTAAATATATTGACTTTTACAAATCATTGTGTTATTATAGTAATGTAGTAACACAGTAAAGTGATTGAGTTGGATGGTATAATATGAAAAAAAACAATTTGATAGTACCTGAGGGTACACGGGACTTAATATTTGATGAATGTGCGGTAAAACGCGAGGTTGAATCACGCTTTAAGCGATTGTTTGAAAGCAGGGGATATTCTGAGGTAATAACTCCGGGGATTGAATTTTACGATGTTTTTACAGGAAAAGCAAGGTATTTTCAGCAGGAACAGCTATATAAGCTTGTTGATTCAAAAAATCGGCTGTTAGTTTTAAGAGCGGATAATACCTTACCTATTGCAAGATTAGTTGCGACTAGATATAGGGAAAGTATTTTTCCTTTAAAAGTATTTTATAATCAAAATATATTTTTAGCAAATCCCAAAAATTCAGGTAAGGATGACGAAATTTCTCAATGTGGCATTGAAATAATCGGTGGAGATATTAGAAAAAGTGATATCGAAGCACTTTCGATAGCAGTAGAAGCTATGAAGGCTAGTGCTTGTGGAAATTTCAGATTTGAAATAGGCAACTCTCAAATTTTTGATGGATTAGTAAAGCTGCTTGAAATATCAGAAGATGAAATCGAGGAGATAAGAGCAGTAATTGACGGTAAGAATTATCCTGCATTAAATTCTATTTTAGATGATTACGGGCAGAACGAGGTTACTTCAGCTTTAAGGGTTTTGCCGTCTCTTTTTGGTGATGGAGGTGTTTTTGAAAAGGCGGAAAAGCTTATGCAGTGGAAATTTGCTCAAGAGGCGATAGAAATGCTGAAAAATACATTCTTATTTCTTGAGGGGCTTGGAATTTCTAATCAAATTACAGTTGATTTTGGTTTAGTGAGCAGGAAAAATTATTATACCGGACTTATTTTTAAAGCATATGCAGAAAACTATGGCAGTCCTATTTTATCCGGTGGAAGATACGATAATCTTATAAGCGATTTTGGCTTTTCAGTACCTGCTGTTGGCTTTGGGCTAAATATAGGGGCGATTTGCATGATTGAGCTTAGNAAATCAAGCAGAGCAAAGGTTAAAGTACCTGATGCAATTGTTTTCTCAGAAAACGAAATGGACGCTGATATAATTTTATATTGCAACAATCTTGCTAATAAGGATTTTATTGTGGAAAACAGCGTTCTGCCAACACTAGAGCAAACTCTTGAGTATGCTAAAAGACGAGGAATTGCACAAGTGCATATTATGGATAGAAACAAAGTTCAAGTTTTAGAAATTGAGGAATAATATGAAGAAAAAGGTTTTAATAGCACTTACAAAAGGGCGATTGGAAAAGGATACAACTGTATTATTTAAAAAGATGGGCTTTGATATATCACAGCTTGAAAATAAAGGCAGAAAGCTGATTCTTTCTATTCCTTCACAAAATATAGATGTTGTACTAGCTAAAGCTGCTGATGTAATTACATATGTCGAGCATGGTGTATGCGATATGGGAATAGTCGGTAAGGATACTATTTCAGAGATGGGAGGNAGCTTTTTTGAAATAAGTGATCTGGGGTTTGGCAGATGTCNTTTTGCTTTAGCAGGTAAAAAAGGAATCGATTTTTATAAGGGCTATGGTGTAAAGACAATTGCTACAAAATATCCTAATGTTGCTAGAAGTTTTTTTCAATCCAAAAAAATGGATGTTGAAATTATCAAGATTGAAGGGTCAGTAGAGCTAGCACCATTGCTTTCATTGTCACAGGGGATTGTAGATATAGTTGAAACAGGTACTACTCTTAATGAGAATGGACTTGAGGTAAAGGAGTTTATATCCGATATTTCTGCAAGGCTAATAGTAAATACAGCAAGTATGAAATTAAAGCAGGAAAGAATTTCAGAGATAAAACAGCTTATGGAGGCTAATTTATGATTAAATTAATAAAGTATGAGGATAGTGAAGCTTTTTTAGCAGAAAATAAACAAAGAGCTTCCAGTGTTAATGAAAGTGTAGAAAAGACAGTTAAGCAAATAATTGATAATGTAAAGGCAAATGGCGATAAAGCTGTTAAAGAATATACTAAAAAGTTTGATTGTGAAAAACCTCTTTTTTATGAAGTGCCTCGTGATGCAATTAACGACGCTTTGACAAATGCTGATAGTGAATTTGTAGATTCCATGCTTAATGCTATTGAAAACATTACTGATTTTCACCAAAGGCAAAAACAAAATGGCTATATGGTTGCAAAGGATAATGGTGTTATTTTAGGGCAAAGAGTTCGTGGACTTGATAAGGTGGGACTTTATGTACCAGGCGGTACAGCACCTTTACCATCGTCGCTGATTATGAATGCAATTCCCGCTAAAATTGCCGGTGTTGGTGAAGTTATAGTTACTACCCCTCCGCAAAAGGACGGCTCAGCAAATTCCGATATACTTGTGGCCGCTGCTTTATGCGGGGTTGACAGAATATTTCTTGCAGGTGGGGCACAGGCTGTTGCGGCACTTGCTTTTGGAACTGATGAAATTCCTAAGGTATCTAAAATAGTAGGACCGGGTAATATTTTCGTTGCTACTGCTAAGAAAATGCTTTTTGGTACTATTGATATTGATATGATTGCAGGCCCTAGTGAAATTCTTATAATAGCTGATGAAAAAGCGAATTCAAGGTACATTGCCGCTGATTTGCTATCACAGGCTGAACATGATAAGCTATCAAGCTCTATTTTGGTTACAAACAGCGAAAAGCTGGGAATTGAAGTAAAGGAGCAGATTTCTAAGCAAATAACAAATCTTGACAGAAAGGAAATTGCTGAAAAATCACTCGAAAATTATGGTGTTATAATTGTTTGCAACAACATGAGTGAATGTGTAGATATAGCCAATATTATTGCGGCAGAGCATGTTGAAGTACTCGCTGAAAATCCACTTGAGTTTATAGGAAAAATCGATAATGTGGGTTCGCTATTCCTTGGAGAATATTCACCGGAGGCACTCGGTGACTATTATGCAGGCCCAAATCATGTTTTACCAACAAGTGGCACTGCTAGATTTTTTTCACCTTTAGGTGTGGACAGCTTTATAAAAAAATCAAGCTATATCTATTATACGAAAGAGGCTTTAGAGCTGGGCAAAGATGATATTGTGCGAATTGCTTTGAGAGAAAAGCTAGAGGCACATGCTAATTCTATTGCTGTGAGATTTGAGGATTGATATGTATAGTTTTCCTAAAAAATTAAAAAATTTAACCCCTTATAATCCTATAAGTGGAGAGTATAAGATAAGACTAGATGCTAATGAAAGCTTTATAAACCTTGATAAGGATATTTATAAAATAGCTATTGATGAGATTTTGTTAAATCGTTATCCCGACCCTTTTGCTAAGAGATTATGTAAGGCTTTTGCTGATTTTTATGAAATATCAAGTGAAAATATTACCGTCGGCAATGGCTCAGATGAATTAATAAGCGTTATTATCAATGCATTTTTACCTAAAAAAGCTAGAGTGCTTACTTTTTCACCTGATTTTTCTATGTATAATTTCTATTCTCATTTAAACGAATGTAAGGTAATTTCTCTTGATAAAGAAAATCTTGAATTAACATCGGATATAGTTATTGATAGCTGTGAAAAGACTAAAGCCGATTGTGTCATTTTTTCAAATCCATGTAATCCTACATCTCTAGGTATGGAATATGATGAGATAATAAAAATCGTAGAAAATGTAAATAGTCTGGTTATTTTAGATGAAGCTTATATGGATTTTTGGGATCAAAGCTTGATTTCAGTGGTTCATACATATAAAAATGTTATACTGTTAAGAACTGCTTCAAAGGCACTTGGCATGGCTGGGCTTAGACTTGGCTTTGCTGTGGCAAATAAAAAGCTTACTTATGCTTTAAGGGCGGCAAAATCACCTTATAATGTAAATGGAGTTAGCCAGCTTATTGCTGAAAGATTACTTTTAAATAAGGATATTTTAAAGAAAAATTTATCTCTTATTATAAAGTCTGTTGAAACGTTGTACCTATCACTATGTAAAAGGAATTATAGATTTTTTGAAAAAATATATGATACTAAGACAAATTTTATTTTTATAAAAACACAGCTTGCTAAGCAAATATCAGATTTTTTAAAGGAAAAGTCAATTTGCATAAGAGCGTTTGATGGCTATATAAGAATTACTTGTGGCAGTGAAGAGGAAAATAAAGCTTTGTTAGCTGCTTTAGATGAATATGAAAGGACGTGGACCGATGAGAAAGGCAGAAATAATTCGTAAGACGAGGGAAACAGATATTAAGGTTTCTCTTAATCTTGATGGTGTAGGAAACTGCAAAATTGATACGGGAATTGGATTTTTTGACCATATGCTTACTGCTTTATTTATTCACAGCGGAATTGACGCAGAAGTTATATGCAAGGGTGATTTGCACGTTGATTCACACCATAGTATTGAGGATACGGGTATATGTATTGGCATGACATTAAAACAGGCATTGAGTGATAAAATGGGTATAGCAAGATATGGCAGTGCTTTTTTACCTATGGATGAATCACTTGCATTCTGTTCATTGGATATAAGCTCTCGTGCATTTTTAGTTTTTAATGCTGATTTTAAGTCGGATTTAATAGGCAGCTATGATACGTCNATGACACAGGAGTTTTTTAGAGCAGTTGCTTTCAATGCGGGATTAACCTTACATTTAAAAATTGAATACGGTTTAAACGACCACCATAAGACAGAAGCGATATATAAGGCATTTGCTCATGCATTAAAGCAAGCAATTACTATAAACAGAGCTGATATTCTATCTACGAAAGGCGTTTTATGAGTATGAAAATAGGCATAATCGATTATGGTGCGGGAAATCTTTTCAGCGTTAAAAATGCTTTAAGCTTTATTGGTGTTGAAAGTGCAATTATATCTGATAAAGTTGACATTGAAAAAGCCGATGCGTTAATTTTGCCGGGGGTAGGTGCTTTTGGAGATTCCGTAAATATGCTTCGGGAAAAAGGTTTGTTTGATTCCGTAAAAGCTAATGCTGTGAAAAAGCCTTTTCTTGGTATATGCCTTGGTATGCAGCTTTTATTCACTAAAAGCTATGAATACGGTGAAACGAAAGGATTAGATTTAATCAGTGGTGATGTAGTAAAAATGGAGTCAAAGTCCCTTAGTATTCCTCATATGGGATGGAATGAGCTTGAAATCAAGCAAGATAGCTCTTTGCTAAAGGGATTAGAAAAAAGCACTTATGTTTATTTTGTTCATTCATATATGGCTAGATGTGATGAAGCTAATATTATTGCCGAATGTGATTATGGTGGGCGTGTTCCTGCTATTGTAAAAAAAGGAAATGTGTTTGGCGTGCAATTTCACCCTGAGAAAAGTGGAGATGCCGGACTAGTTATACTAAAAAATTTTGCAGAGTTGGTGTGAGTATGGTTATTTTTCCTGCTATTGATATTAAAGATGGTAAGTGNGTAAGGCTNTTTAAAGGAGATTATAGTACGGCACAGATTGTAGCTGAAAGCTATATGGATACAGCAAATAGCTTTAAGAAAAGTGGCGCTGAGTGGATACATATGGTAGACCTCAATGGTGCAAAATCAGCAAGCCTTGTAAATATGGAGATTTTTATAGACGTGGCTAAAAGCACTGGGCTTAAGGTGCAAGTAGGCGGTGGAATAAGAACGCTTGATTCAGTTGAAAAATATTTNTCAAATGGAGTTTCCAGAGTGATTATTGGCTCAGCTGCTGTAAAAAATCCAAGCCTTGTAAAAATGGCAGTTGTTGAATATGGCGACAGAGTAGCAGTTGGCATTGATGCAAGAAATGGAATGGTTGCTACTGAGGGTTGGCTTGAAAGCAGTAGTGTAAATTATATTTCACTTGCAGAAAAAATGGCTGAACTAGGGGTGAGATATTTCATTTTCACTGATATTGATAAGGATGGTACTCTTTCAAGACCCAATCATTATAAGACTAAGCTTTTGCAAGAAAAAATGAATATTTACGGTGCAAAAGTTATAGCTTCCGGTGGAATAAAGACTATAAATAATCTTAAAACCTTGAAAAAAAACGGGGTGTACGGTGCTATTTGCGGAAAATCAATTTATTCAGGCAGCTTAGATTTAGCTAAGGCAATAAAGCTTTGTAAATAAAGGGGGAAATATGTTAGCTAAAAGAATTATTCCTTGTCTTGATGTGAGAGATGGTAAGGTGGTAAAAGGTGTTAATTTTGAGGGGATAAAAGATGTAGGCGACCCAGTGGAATATGCTAAGAAGTATAACCTTCAAGGGGCTGATGAACTGGTTTTTTATGACATAACTGCTTCTCATGAGGGTAGAAAATATATGATTGACCTTGTAAAGCAAGTAGCTGAAAACATTTTTATACCTTTTTGTGTTGGCGGTGGCATTTCTACTGTCCTTGATTTTAAAAACACTTTAAGGGCAGGTGCTGATAAGGTTTCCATAAATTCATCAGCAGTAAAAAATCCAGAGCTTATTACTCAAGCGGCAAAAATATTTGGTAATCAATGCATTGTTTTGGGAGTTGATGCAAAGCGAAATAAGGAAGGTGGATATAGTGTTTTCGCCAATGGTGGCAGACAGGATATGAGTCTTGATTTGATAGCTTGGGTCAAAGAGGCTGAAAAGCTTGGTGCAGGTGAAATATGCCTTAATTCCATGGATGCCGATGGCACTAAAAATGGCTTTGATATAGATATGATAAATGATGTTTGTAAAAATGTGAGTATTCCTGTTATTGCAAGTGGTGGCTGTGGTAAGCTAGAGGATTTTTATGAGGTATTTGAAAAGACAAATGCAAGTGCGGCACTTGCTGCGTCGGTTTTTCATTTTGGTGAGCTTACTGTTAGACAAGTAAAGGAATATTTGAATAAAAAGGGGATTAATGTTCGTGCTTAATGAAAATGAATTAGATAAATTTTTTAAAAAATCTGAGCTAGTGCCTGCGATTGTTATAGATGAAGATAACAATGTTCTTATGCTAGCATATATGAATAAAATAAGCTTGAAAATGACTTTGGAGAGTGGCTACACTTGGTTTTGGAGCAGATCACGCAAGCAGCTTTGGAATAAAGGAGCAACATCAGGAAATAAGCAAAAGGTAATTGAAATTTTTTCTGATTGTGATGATGATACATTACTTGTAAAGGTAGAACAAAAGGGAGTCGCTTGTCATACGGGAAGCTACTCATGCTTTTTCAATAAAATTTATGGAGGATGAAATGAAGGATGTTTTAACAGAATTATATAATGTAGTTTTGAAAAGAAAGGAAAATCCTGAACAAGGCTCATATACTTGCTACTTATTTGAACAGGGTATAGATAAAATATTAAAGAAAATAGGCGAAGAAAGTGCAGAAACTATTATTGCTGCTAAAAATCATACCCAAAAGCCAAGTGATGAATTGAAAAATGAAATTTGTGATTTGTTATATCATTTGCTTGTAATGTGTGCAGAGCTGGATTTACCACTTGAAGAGGTTTATGAGATATTAGAGCAAAGACGTCAGAAAATAGGAAACTTAAAGCAGATGAAAGTTGTTGACAGAAACACTTAGTTAAAATTTTGATAATAAAATTTTAAAAAATTAATTTTAAATTCTTAAAAATTTTATATTTTTGTGTTATAATTAATATAAATTTAATTAGAAACGAAAGAGGCATTATGATTAAGCATGATTTTCATATGCATTCGGAATTTTCAAGTGATTCAACAGCTCCTATGAGCAGCATGATAGAAAGTGCTATCGAAAAAGGTATGGAAAAAATATGTTTTACCGAGCATATGGATTTTGATTTTAAAGAAGTTATGGGTATGACTTTTCAAGTTGATACCCCTGAATATATGAAAGCACTTTTTAAGTTAAAAGAAAGATATTCTAGTAGAATTGAAGTGCTTTTTGGTATTGAGATTGGTGTGATGTCTTACTTATCAGAAAGGCTGGAAAAATATATCAATTCCTTTCCTTTCGACTTTGTAATTGCGTCATCACATTTGGTAAATGGCAAAGACCCTTATGTAGAGGGATATTTTGATATCGGTGAAAAGCAAGGAATTGACTTATATTTTCAATCAATAGCTGAAAATATTAAAGCATTTAAAAATTTTGATGTATATGGGCATCTTGATTATGTAGTGAGATATGTACCTAGTGGTGTGAAAACTTATAATGTAAATGATTACAAGGATATAATTGATGAGATTCTTAAGCTGCTAACAGATAATGGCAAAGGATTGGAGATTAATACTTCTGGCATAAAATATGGTTTGGGCTTTGCTCATCCGCATATAGAGATTTTAAAAAGGTATAGACAGTTGGGCGGCGAAATTATTACAGTTGGTGCAGATGCACATAAACCGGAACATATTGCATATTCATTTAATGAAGTGGATGATATTTTAAAATCAGCTGGATTTAATTATTATTCTTATTTCAAAGATAGAAGACCTTGTTTTGTAAAAATATAGATAAATAATTAAAAAATTATTATTAAATGCCAAAAATTTAGTTATTATCTACAAATAAGAATGATGATTTTTACTAATATATACAAAAATGCTTTCAATGATTTACAAAATAAAAATACTATGATATAATAAATGCAAACGTTATTTACCAAACTGGATAAAAAGCATTTTAAAGTTAAATCTGTTTTTTAGGGAATTTATTTCCGAAAAAACACTACTCGATGTTGCACATATGTGCAACATTCACATCACCCGTAGTGGTGTGCGTGGGGGTAAACATAGGGGGAGTGCAGACTTTGTCTGCAAGCTCCTATGCCCAACGGCTTGTCGCCGACAATCGCCTTTTAATGGGCAATTATATTATTCCAATTTTTTAATGATATAATACGTAAAAATAATATGTTTTTTCCGCAAAGGTATTTATTTTTGCGTGCTTACTTATTTTTTGACCATTATTTTTTTGAGGTTTCTATCTAATTTTGAAAGGGATGGATTTTTTAATGAAAATTAAAACTCTATTAATAGTAGCTTTATCCTGCTTTTCTATTATACCTATGATAATTATTTCATTTTTTGTGGTGTCTAATGTTATTAAAGATGACAAGACTAATTTTGAAAATCTTGTAATTGATACGACAAATAATCAAGTTAACAATGTTGGCGAATATTTAAGCATGATAAAAAACACTTCTATTTCATTATCCGGCTTAGATGACATAAAAGCTTATGATAATAACAACCAAAAAGCAGCTGAAGCTTTAGCTTCTTTTGCTGATAATAATTCTTTTATTGATGAGATAATTATTATTGATTCAAGTGGTAAGGTTATTATTTCATCTAATCAAGAAAACAATGGAATAAACTTCACTCAGTATGATAAAATATCGGATAAGGCTGAGGGTGAGCTAGTGGCGATGCAAATTGAAACAAGCGGCGCTCCTAAAACTGCTATTTGTGTTAAGCAGTCATTAGGCAGTGCAGAGCTTATTGTTTTAGCAAATTCTGATTATTTTTCTAGACTTTATTCAGGGTATTCTTTTGCCAATACAGGAAGAATTATGATAGTTGATCCTTATCTAGCTATTATAGATAATGGCGTTTTTTCAAGAACATTAAGTGAAGAATCGCAGGATGAATATAAGAATATTTATGATGCCTTTGTTAATAAAACTGATTTTTCAGACGTCAAAACGATTTCCTATGAAAATTCATCGGTGAAAAGATTAGCTGGTATAAAATCTATTCCCGACACAGGGTGGTACATACTGGCTGTCGCTGATTTAATGGATACGACCTCTGCAGGAAAAATACGCCCTGCATTTATAAGCTTTAATATTTGGGTGGGTGTCTTACTATTTGTAGGTAGTATTTTTGTAGCTATATATATCACAAAGCCTCTTGAAAAAATTCAAGATACATTAATTAGGATACGCAGAGGTGACCATGAGGCTAGAATAGATGTTATGACTAACAATGAGTATGGCTCTATTGCACGTTCGTTCAATGATTTGATTGACGATATAATTGTTAGTGAAGGTAGATATCGTACTATTATTGAGATGAGTGACAGCATTATTTTTGAATGGAATTTTAAAACTAACGAAGTGTTCTTTTCTAATAATTTTAATAAAAAGTTTAGTTATCGTCCACCTTCTGANCATTTTGGCGACAGCTTTTTGTTAAAGGTTAAGGTTCACCCTGAAGATGATAAGCGTTATAGAGAGGACCTTGAGGGATTGAGCAAGGGCTTAGAATTTAAAAATAATGAATATAGATTTAAAAATATCTATGGCGATTTCATTTGGGTACTGATTAAAACTGCTACTTTAAAAGATAAAAATGGTGAGCCAATTAAGGTTATTGGCGCTATAACTGATATAGACCGTGAAAAGAAAAATGAACAGTTGCTTACTGAAAGAGCAAGCTTTGACTCGCTGACACAATTATATAATAGAGAAACAGTAGAACATAAGATTGAAAGTGAAATCAGCCTTTCCACACAAAGAAAATCTGAGATTGCAATATTGTTGATTGATATTGATGATTTCAAGATTTATAATGATAAATATAGCCATGCCACAGGTGATGCAGTGCTTCAGTTTACGGCTAAAACTATTCAGGATGCAATTAAAGATTTTGGTTTTGCAGGAAGATTTGGCGGCGATGAGTTTGTAGTTTGTATAAGAAATGCAGAAATTAATTCACCGGCTAAGATAGCTCATACACTGCTGAAAAATTTTGAAGAGGGCTTTGTTTCAGACGGTGAAACCCTAAAGGTAAAAGCTTCGATAGGAATTGCCGTTCTACGAGATGCTAATGTTTCAGTTGAGAAAATCATCAGCTTAGCTGATGATGCTATGTATAAAATTAAAAAGTCGGGTAAATCAAATTATGGATTTATTTAGATGATTTTATATATTAAATGTTTTTTAATTGTCAATACAACTTTTCGTTTTTTTGAAAATTTGTATTGACAATTATTTTTGTATATGTTATATTATAAATAGTGATGCAATTACATTTTCAATATAGCAGTTAGTTGGAGCTTTTGTGATGGTTGATTTTAAATATTTAAGTATTGTTGAATGGGCAAAAAATTATATTAAGGTAGAAAAGCTAATAAAGGGTGACAGGTTTTTTTCCGAAAAGGAACTATGCGATATTCACAATGTTAGCAGGCAAACTGTCAGACAAGCACTAATGGTGCTTGAGAGTCAAGACGTCATTTGGCGACGTAGAGGCAGTGGTACTTTTGTTAAAGGAACAAAAAAGACAGAAAATGGCAGTAGGCTAAATGTTGGCGTTATATCAACTTATTTTAGCGATTATATTTTTCCCAGTATAGTCACAGGCATTGAAAAGGTGCTTAAGAAAAATAATATGGGTATGCAGCTAGCTATTACTCATAATCAGGTTTTTGAGGAAACTCAAGCACTTAAAAATATGCTTTCTCAGGACATTATGGGGCTGATTATTGAGCCATCAAAAAGTGCTTTGCCTAATCCTAATATTAATTTATATAACGAAATTAAAGCTCTAGGATTGCCGGTAGTTTTTTTCAATGCTAAATATTTATGGTCTGATTTTCCTTGTGTGGCTATGGATGATGTTTTCGCTTGTAAAATTGCTACTGATTATCTCTTTGATTTAGGACATAGAAAGATTTCGGGTTTTTTTGCTCTTGATGATTTACAGGGGCATAAGCGTTATCAAGGATTTATGCGTAGCTGCGAACAGCATAAAATCTTTAAGGCTGAACAAAATGTACTGTGGTATTCTACAAGTGAAAAAAGCTCATTATTCACATTATCAGCAGATAGAATAAGAGCAATGATAAATAATTCAACAGCAGTTGTATGCTACAATGATAGCTTGGCTGTACAACTTCTAGATTTTTGCGAAAAAGAAAGTATTAAAGTGCCTGATGATGTATCAATTGTGGGTATTGATGATTCAAAGCTTGCTACTATATGTAAAGTGCCTTTGACTACTGTTAAGCATCCTCATCAGCTTTTGGGTGAACGAGTTGCTGAAAAATTTATAGAGATTTTGGATAGCTCAGATGCAGATAATATTAAAGACATTTTCTTTAAGCCTGAGCTTATTGTCCGTAACTCAGTAAAGCGAATAAATAGCAGGTAGTTTTAGACTTTTTCGAGGATAAGTGACTTATATTGCGATTGGAGTGTTATTATGCTTAGCAATTATAATGCTGATAGCAATCATAAAGAATATAATTTTGATGTGCAGAAGTTTGACGTGCAAGGTATAGAGCAATTTTTAAGGAGCGGTAAGAAAGAGGAGTGCAGACAAGTGCTTGAGGAATTTTTTGCTCAGGTAGGTGAGGAAAGGCTGAAATCCCTTATGCTACGCCTTTATTTAACTATGGATATTTATATAATAGCAAGAACTTTTACAAAAGAGCTTAATATATCAAATGATGAGTTTATAAAAAGATTTGGAACAGTGGAGGATATTTCATCAAAACTTGTCACTACATCTTCTACGTTTGATTATTTTTTAAAAATGCTTGAGCAGTGCGTTTCATGGAGAATTGCTTATTCTCATGATGAAAGCAATTCAATAATTAAAAAAGCTGAGGAGTATATTTTAGAAAATTTTAATAAAGAAGATCTTTCTTTAAAAGTTGTTGCTGATGCTGTAAATCTTAGTCCGACATATTTTAGCTCTATATTTAAAAGGCACTCTGGGACAAGCTTTGTAGATTATTTAACACAGGTAAGGCTTAATAAAGCTAAGGAGCTGCTTTGCTGCACTTCTATGCAGGTTTCAGAAATTGCATATGAAGTTGGATTTAAGGATTATAGATATTTTAGTCAAATTTTCAAAAAGGTTGTGGGGGTTTCTCCGAGAGAGTTTAAGTTAAATAGTAATAAAGCATAATTTATTTATAAAAATCAAAAAATTTTAAACATTTTCCCAAAGATTTTTGGTATAAATGTACGTACATTTATTATATAATGTAAGTACAATAAACGTCGAAATTAATTTGACTGATTATGGAGGGAAAACAATGTTTAAGAAAATTACGGCACTTGCTTTAGCAGCAGTTTTATGTTTATCTGTTACTGGTTGCTCTAAAGATGAAAGCTCCAGTGGTGGAAGTGCAAAAAAAGATGGCGATTTAATCAAGGTTGGTATTATCAATAACGACCCTAATGAATCTGGCTATCGTACTGCTAATGATAAGGATATGAAGGAAAAATTCACTAAGGAAAATGGATACGATGCATCTTTTGCTTATAGCTTAAAGAATGAAGAGCAGATTACCGCAGCTCAGCAGTTTATCCAAAATGGAGTTGAATATTTGTTGCTTTCAGCTGCTGATACAGCTGGTTGGGATTCTGTTTTAAAGGATGCTAAGGATGCAGGAGTAAAAGTTATTTTATTTGACCGTACAATTGATGCTGATTCCAGTCTTTATGAGGCTTCCATCGTTTCTGATATGGCTAAGGAAGGCGAAATGGCTGTTGATTGGTTAAAGGGTCAGGAACTTAGCGAATACAATATTATCCATATCCAAGGTACTATGGGTTCTGCAGCACAAAAGGGACGCTCCGGTGCTTTAGATGATACAGCTAAGGAATTAGGCTGGAATATCGTTAAGCAGCAGACTGCTGAATGGAACGCTGAAAAAGCACAGCAAATCGTTCAATCTGTTATTGATGCAGGCACAAAGTTTAATGTAATTTATGCTGAAAATGATGATATGGCTAAGGGCGCTGTTGCTGCTCTTGATAAAGCTAATATCTCTCATGGTGTAGGCAAAGACGTTATTATTATGGGATTTGACTGTAATAAGTGGGCTCTTCAAGAACTTTTAGCTAAAAACTGGAACTATAATGGTCAGTGCAATCCTTTCCAAGCTTCTTACATAGATGATATTATTAAAAAGCTTGAAAATGGCGAAGCAATAGCTGAAAAAGTTGTTGTAATGGATGAAAAGGGCTTTGATGCTGAAACCATTACTCAAGAAGATGTTGATAAGTATGGTATTTAATAACTGTGTCAATTTAATTAACAAGTAAGTATAAGCACGGTGCGGCGTATTTATGGATAGACTCCGTATGCCTGCACCGTGTAATCATTGTAAAACCAAAATTCAGGGGGTGTTTCTGTTATGCAGGAAGGCACAGTTTTAGAAATGAGAAATATCTACAAATATTTCCCTGGTGTAAAAGCGTTGCAAGATGTTGATTTTACTCTGTGTGAAGGTGAAATCCATGCTTTAATGGGTGAAAATGGTGCAGGAAAATCGACATTAATAAAAGTATTGACAGGCGTTTATTCTAAAGATTCCGGAGAAGTGTTTTTAAAAGGAAGAGAAAAGGCAGTAAATATAAAATCTCCTCAGGACGCTCAAAAACTAGGAATAAGCACTGTTTATCAGGAAATTACCTTATGCCCTAATTTAACGGTTGCTGAAAATTTATATATAGGTCGTACTAAGGGAATTTTTATAAATTGGAAAATAGTAGTGAGGGATGCCTTTAATCTTTTGCAATCGTTAGGTATACCCGCTGACCCTAATCAGCAGCTTTCAAGCTGTTCTATCGCTGTTCAGCAGATGGTAGCTATTGCTAGAGCGGTCGATATGGAATGTAAGGTGCTTATTTTAGATGAGCCTACATCATCTCTTGATGACCATGAGGTAGCAAAACTATTTGCACTTATGAGAGAGTTAAAAGCGAAGGGTGTAAGCATTGTATTTGTAACTCATTTTTTAGAGCAAGTATATGAGGTTTGCGATAAAATTACAGTTTTACGAGATGGAAAGCTTGTTGGAGAATATTCTGTAAAGGAATTACCTCGTGTACAGCTTGTTTCCAAAATGCTGGGTAAGGATTTAGATGATTTATCAGATATTAAATCAGATAGCTTGAAGTATGAGGCAGATGAAAATATTCCTCCTGTTTTTGAGGCAGAAAAGCTTGTTAGTGCTTCGGGGATTAAGCCATTTGACTTTTCTATTAGAAAAGGTGAGGTTAATGGTTTTACGGGATTGTTAGGTTCTGGTAGAAGTGAATGTGTACGAGCTATTTTCGGTGCAGATAAGATTTTAGGTGGTAAAGTAAAGATAAATGGCAGGGAAGTGAAAATTTCAAAGCCTATTGACGCTATGAAAAATGGTATTGGATATTTGCCTGAGGATAGAAAAGCTGATGGAATTATAGGCGATTTATCTGTCAGAGAGAATATCATTCTAGCTTTGCAGGTGAAAAAAGGATTTTTTAAGCCGTTTACCAAGGCTCAAGCAAATGCCTTTGCTGATGAATATATCAAGCTGTTAGGCATAAAAACTGCTTCAGCTGATACCCCGATTAAATCACTTTCAGGTGGAAATCAGCAAAAGGTTATTCTTGCTAGATGGCTGCTTACAAACCCCGAGTATTTAATATTAGATGAACCAACAAGAGGCATAGATGTGGGAACAAAAATTGATATTCAAAAGCTTGTATTAAAGCTTGCATCAGAGGGAATGAGTATCACCTTTATTTCGTCTGAAATAGATGAGATGCTTCGCACTTGTTCACGACTTATTGTTATGAGAGATAGAAAAACAGTAGGTGAGCTTGATGGTGAAGACCTTACTCAAAACATGATTATGAATACTATCGCAGGAGGTGGCAATAACGTATGAAAACACAAAACCACACTCTAAACAAAGGAACGGATTTTATAAAAACTCTCTTTAAAAAACAAATTTTTATACCAATTGTAGCACTTTTATTGCTATCTATATTTAATCTGATAGTTGATCCTTCTTTTTTTAAGGTTACATATGGGTTAAACAGTAATGGCGACCCCGTTTTATCAGGATATTTGATGACAATATTAGACTATGGTTCTGAGCTTGCTATTCTTGCTATTGGAATGACATTAGTAACGGCAGCTTCCGGTGGACAGGATATTAGCGTTGGTGCTGCTATTGCAATCAGTGGAAGTGTAGTGTTAAGAGTGCTTTGTGGTACGGATTCAAGGCCTGAAACATTACAAGCACCAATTATTGTGGCTTTTTTAGTCAGCTGTGTTGTTGCTATGCTTTTCGGTGCATTTAATGGAACGCTTGTTGCTTATTTTAAAATACAGCCTATGGTAGCGACACTTATATTGTTCACAGCAGGAAGGTCAATCGCTGCATGGATAAATAATAATGAGCTTCCTATTGTTAGTGACCCTGTATTTAGCTATTTTGGTGGATTTATTCCTGGGCTTCCGATTCCGACGCCATTTTTTATAGCAGTAGTCTGTATGATTATTATTGCTTTAGTGCTTAAGTTTACTAATTTAGGACTTTATTCACAGGCTGTGGGAATAAACAGTAAATCATCACAGCTTAATGGATTAAATCCTGCTTTTATGAAGTTTATTTCATTTGTAATTTTAGGATTATGTGTTGCTGTTGCTGGATTTATAAAGGTTAGCAGGCTTTCTTCGATAAATTACTCAGTTATTGCAAAGGATATAGAAATGGATGCTATTTTAGCAGTAGCTTTAGGCGGAAACTCTCTTAGCGGTGGAAAATTTAGCATGAGTGCTTCTATCCTTGGCGCATACGTTATACAATTCTTAACAACTACATTGTATAAAATGGAAGTACAATCTGAAGCTTTATCAGCATATAAAGCAGTGGTAGTAATAATTCTAGTAGTAATCAGCGCACCGGTAGTAAGGGAAAAGCTATCTAAGCTTTTCAAAAAATTAAGACCGCAGCAGGCTGTTGGTGGGGAGGATTAATATGACTAATAAATCATCTTCATATAGTAATAGCTTTAAAAATAGAATCAAAAATTTAAGCGATACAAATTTGCTGTTAATAATTACTATTGTAGTATTTTTAATTATGTATGCTTGTGCGGTAATATTTTTAGGGCAGGGCTTTTTAAAAGCTCAAACATTCTTTAATATTCTTAATGCAAATGCAGCTTTGATTATACTTTCTTGCGGCATGAGCATTGTAATGATAACGGGTGGAATTGATATTTCTATTGGTGGTGTAACTGCCCTTGTAAGTATGAGCTGTGCTGTTTATCTTGATAATCATGGTGGAAGTATTATAAATTCAATTTTACTGTCGATTGCAATTGGCTTAGCTTTTGGACTTGTTCAAGGCTATTTAATAGCTTATTTGGATATTCAGCCGTTTATTGTAACACTTGCTGGTATGTTTTTTGCAAGAGGTATGACTACTATTGTAAATACATATCCATTTAATGTTCAGAATGAAGATTTTGTAGCTTTAAAAGAAAAGAGAATTGTTGTTCCTGGCATGGGTTCTGTAAATAGACTGGGAAATTATGTTGATGCGTATATAGAAATTGGAGTTGTTGTATCATTATTAATAGTTTTGATATTATTTATTTTATTAAAATGGTCAAAGCTAGGTCGTGCATTTTATGCAGTAGGTGGAAACAATCAAAGTGCATTGATGCTTGGAGTGAATGTTAAAAGGACAAAGTTTATATCCTATCTTTTAAGTGGTTTGTTAGCTGGAATTGGCGGTTATGTTTATTTTATGCACGTTGGCTCAGGCTCGGCATCTCATGCAATGGGTGCAGAGATGAATGCTATTGCCTCCTCAATTATTGGTGGAACAATGCTAACAGGTGGTGTGGGTAATATATTCGGCACATTTGTAGGCGTGCTTTCACTAAGTACCATACAAAACATTGTTTCAACAGTAGGACTTGACCAAGCGTGGTGGACTGGTATTACAATAGCTGCAATGCTATGCTTATTCTTAATTATTCAGAGTATTGTTATTTCACGTAAAAATAAAAGTAGGGCTAAGAACGTATTAAAAAATGTTGTAAATACTAAGGAGTAATGTATTATGAATATAGTTAGTCAGATACAAGAGGGAAAAACTTCGTTGGGGATTGAGCTGGGTTCGACTAGAATCAAGGCTGTTATTGTGGGAGAAGATTTTTTGCCGATTGCATCGGGGTCTTATAGCTGGGAAAATAAGCTTGAAAATGGTATATGGACCTATGGAGTTGAAGATATAAAGGAAGGCTTGCAGGAATGTTATAAATCTTTATCACAAAAGGTTTATTCAAAGTATGGAATTTATATAAATAAATTCGCTTCAATAGGCATTTCTGCAATGATGCACGGGTATTTGGCTTTCGATAAAGAAGATAATCTGCTTACTCCTTTTAGAACATGGAGAAATACAACAACAGGGCAAGCGGCTGAAATATTATCAAAAACCTTTAACTATAATATTCCTCAAAGATGGAGCATTGCTCATTTATATCAAGCTATATTAAATAAAGAAGAGCATATTGGCAAAATTAGCTTTATTACCACCTTAGCTGGCTATGTTCATTGGCTTTTAACCGGTGAAAAGGTTTTGGGCATAGGTGATGCGTCGGGAATGTTTCCAATNGATTGGAAAAANCAGGATTATAATTTAGAAATGATTTCATCCTTTGAAGAATTAGTTAAAGAAAGTAGTTTAGGCTGGCGTTTGAAGGATATTTTACCTAAAATTATTCCGGCTGGATATTTCGCAGGAAATTTAACCGAAAAAGGTGCTGAATTGCTTGATACGACAGGGATTTTAAAGTCTGGTATCCCTTTTTGTCCTCCTGAGGGTGATGCTGAAACAGGAATGGTAGCGACAAATAGCATAGCCCCCAAAACTGGAAATGTTTCAGCGGGTACATCTATTTTTGCTATGGTAGTGCTGGAAAATGACCTCTCAACAATGCATGAGGAAATAGATATTGTAGCTACTCCTAGTGGAAGTCCAGTTGCTATGGTTCATTGTAATAATTGCACAACGGAGCTTGATGTATGGGTTAATATGTATCATGATTTTTTAAAGACTATGGGCTTCGATTTGCCAAAAAACATTCTTTATGACAAGCTATATGATATAGCTTTAAGCAGTGCTGCTGATTGTTCTGACATAATTATTTACAACTATCACTCTGGCGAGCCTGTTACCGGGTTTACAGATGGCGTGCCTTTAATGATTCATGGTGCTAAATCTGATTTTAATGCTTCAAATATCATGAGAAGTTTAATTTATTCTTGCTTGGCAACATTAAAAATAGGCATGGATATACTATTAAAGCAAGAAAATGTTAAAATTGAGAATATGCTGGCTCATGGCGGACTTTTTAAATCTCCTATTACAGGGCAAAGGTTTTTATCAGCTTCACTTGAGGTTCCTGTTACAGTTATGCAATCGGCTGGTGAAGGTGGTGCTTGGGGGATAGCTTTGCTAGCGGCATATTCTGCTAGAAGTGACAAGGATGAAACACTGGAAGAATTTTTGCAGAGTAAGGTTTTTGCTATGCAAAAGGGTTTGACGCTTAACCCATATAAAACGGATGTCAAAGGCTTTGATAAATATATGGAAAAATATAAGCAGGGATTAGCAGTTGAAAGAAGTGCTGTTTCGCATAATATAAATTAGTTTTTAAGGAGGCATATTATGAACTTTTGGTTTATTGCAGGTTCACAATTTTTGTATGGTGAAGAAACTCTTAAGCAGGTTGAAATTGACGCTAGAAAAATTGTTGACGGAATGAGGCTGCCATGGAAGGTGGAGTATAAAAGCACTGTTAAGACAGCAACGGAGATAGAAAACGTTATCAAACAGGCTAATTTTGACGATGAATGTGCAGGAATTATTACATTCTGTCATACATTTTCACCTTCAAAAATGTGGATTAACGGCTTAGCAAAGCTACAAAAACCTTGGCTGCATTTTCATACTCAATTTAATGAAGTTATTCCAAATGAAGAAATTGATATGGATTATATGAATTTGCACCAATCAGCACATGGTGATAGAGAGCATGGATTTATCGGTGCTAGGATGCGTATACCCAGAAAGATTATTTCAGGCTATTGGAAAGATGAAAATGTATGGAAACGTATTGCTAATTGGCAGCGTGCTGCTATTGGAGTTGCTTTCAGTAAGGATTTGAAAATTGTCAGATTTGGCGATAATATGCGTGAAGTAGCTGTAACTGAAGGTGATAAGGTTGAAACTCAAATAAAGCTTGGATGGCAGGTTAATACATGGGCTGTTGGTGACCTTGTAAATGAAATGGATAAGGTTAGTGATGAAGAAATAGATTCTTTGGTAGAAGAATATTTTGATTTGTATGATTTTGACAAAAAAGATATTGAAGTTATTGAATATCAGGCGAGGGAAGAGATTGCTATTGAGAAAATCCTAAAAAAGGTTGGAGCAAAGGCATTTACAAATACCTTTGAGGATTTACATGGCATGAGGCAGCTTCCTGGGCTTGCTACACAGCATTTAATGGCTAAGGGCTACGGATATGGCGGCGAAGGTGATTGGAAAACTGCCGGAATGACTGCNATTATTAAATCAATGTATCCCGATGGCTCAACAACCTTTATGGAGGATTATACCTATGACTTTAAGAATGGCTTAATATTAGGTTCTCATATGCTTGAAGTCTGTCCTTCTGTGGCTGAAAATAAGCCAAGAATTGAGGTGCATCATCTAGGAATAGGTGGTAAGGAGCCACCGGCAAGGCTTGTTTTTGAAGGCAGGGCTGGAAAAGCAGTTGTCACCTCATTGATTGATATTGGTGGTAGGATGCGCATGATTACTCAAGAAATTGAATGTGTAAAGCCTACACAGACAATGCCTAATCTTCCAGTTGCAAGAGTTATGTGGAAGCCTTCACCTAATTTAAGCACAGGTGCTGAATGTTGGATAACAGCAGGAGGGGCTCATCATACAGTGTTATCACATGATATTGATTCTGAAATTTTACGTGATTTTGCTAGAATAATGGATATAGAATTTGTAAATATAAATGATGATACAACCCCTGTATTATTGGAAAAAGAACTTTTAATGGGTGATATTATATGGAAATTAAANAATTAAAAAGACGTGTCCTTAATGCTAATTTAAAGCTGCCTAAGTACGGGCTTGTTACATTTACTTGGGGTAATGTCAGCGAATATGATAAGGATACCGGACTTGTTGCTATTAAGCCCAGTGGTGTTGAATACGATAAAATGACAGTTGAAGATATAGTTGTTTTAGATTTAGATGGTAATATAGTTGAGGGAAAATTAAAGCCTTCAAGTGATGCTCCTACGCATTTAGAGCTNTATAGATGCTTTAAAAATATAGGAGGAATTGTTCATACGCACAGCAGATATGCAACNATTTTTTCTCANGCTAAAAGGGCAATACCTGCTCTTGGTACTACTCATGGTGATTATTTTTATGGCGAAATACCATGTACAAGGGATATGACAGAAGCTGAAATAAAAGGTGAATATGAGCTTCAAACAGGTAAAGTTATTGTGGAATGTTGTAAAAATTATGATACTATTCCGGCAGTGCTTGTTGCAAATCACGCACCTTTTGTTTGGGGGAGTAATGCTGATAATGCTGTTCATAATGCAGTTGTGTTAGAGGAAGTTGCAGCTATGGCATTAAATACGCTTTTGCTTTCTCCCAAAGTAATACCAATGAATCAAAATCTACTTGATAAGCATTATTTACGAAAGCATGGAAAAAATGCTTATTACGGTCAAAATTAGCTCCTCTTTTTTCATAGTTTTATATATTTCCTATTGACAATTAAGTGGTTATGTATTATACTATAACCACTTAATTGTTTTTTGCGACTTCATTGTATGATTGCGGCGTTTTACGCTGAGGAAAGTCCGAGCATCAAAGAGCAGGATAGTTGATAACGTCAACCGAGGGCGACCTTAGGGCTAGTGCAACAGAGATATACCGCCTTTTTAAAAGGTAAGGGTGGAAAGGTGAGGTAAGAGCTTACCAGAGTTTAGGTGACTAAACTGCTATGTAAACCCTATCCGATGCAACACCGTTTTGGTTCAAGGAGAAAACCGTCTGCTCGATGGTCCTTGTATAGGTGGCTGGAGCAATGTGGCGACATATTGCCAAGATAGATAATCGTACACGACAGAACTCGGCTTATAGATGAAGTCGCTTTGATTCAATCCTTATTAAATAAGGTTTAATAAAACTGTGCATTTTACGCACAGTTTTTTTGTTTTTTTGAACTAAAGCAATAATTATTTTGCTATATTTATAAAAAGAATTTTAATAAGCAATAGTAAATTTATTTCAGTTGATTTTAAAACATTTTTATGCTATAATATCTAATAATTTATATACAAAAGGTAAGAAAGCAAGGAGAAAATTATGCCTGATAATGAAGAAAAACAGCGTTATCAAGAAAAGGTTGCTCTGCTAAAGGCAAAGCAGGGTATTAATGATCACGATACTGAAAAAATAATTTCTGAAGAAAAAGAGCCTAGATATACAAAGCCTACGGGCTTTTCAGCTGTATTAAATTATTTATACTATACAAAATGGTTTTTTATTGTAGGTGCTATAATCCTAGCACTTTGCATTTATATGGTTTATGATGCTGTTTCTCGTGAAAAATCTGATATACGTGTTATTTTCATCAGTGCAGATGAAGAAAATAATGGATATTATCTTAAGACGGAAGCTGTTGAGCTTGCTATTGAAAAATATCTTCCCGATTTTAATGAAGATAACAATATTCATGCTGAAGTATTTTTTATAAATGTAAATAAAAATCAAGCTGCAGACTTATTTACAGCTGGACAGACGAAATTTTTAGCCGAATTAAATGATCAAACAGGACAGCTATACCTTGTTGATGGGGAAGCTTTGGCTATAATGGATGAGCTTACAAGCTCGCAGGAATATCTTACCGACCTTAGCGATGAAATAAATTTTGATAAATTATCTAATGATAATAGGACGNTTAGTATTTTTGATATAGATTTTTCGAAAGAGATTGACTGGGAAGCAGAAAATAGCTTGTATTTTGCTGTTCGCAATAAAAATACAGGAATGAAAGGAAATAATTCTGATACCGCTGTTGAAAACAGGGAGAGGGCATTAGAAGTACTAAAAAATATTTCTAGTGGAAATGTGATAAATAAATAAGCAGAAAAAGAATCTGTTTTAGGGAAAACAAATTCACCTTAAAAAGCATCACTAAATGTTTTACGCTTATAATAATCTATATCACCGGTGCAAGTACAAATATTATTTATGATTGCTATCCACTTCTTTTTTGGCTAGTGCTACATTTTCTGTATTAGTACTTACTACATTTCCTTTTGAAGTAGTTTTATTTGAAGTGATTAAATTATCAAGAAACATTGGTGTAACCCTGTTTCTTTGTGGGAAAATTGTTTCGTTTCCTTTAACAATTCTTTTGTTTTCAGTTTTTTTGTTTTTCATATTTTTACTCCATTCTTTTTTATTTATTATTTGATGAAAGTGAGTAGTTATGCAAAGAAAATCTTATTTTAAAACTCTTTTAAGCGGTGTGCTTTATTTATTGTTTGCCAGTGCGCTTTGTACTGTTATGACAGTAGCATCTGCACCTTTTTTAGGGGGATATTTTGCACCTACAATGAAAATTATTCTTGTAGTATTTACAGCGATAATTTATTTTTCTCTAATTTTTACAGTTGCTTGGAAAGATGGTCAGCAGCAAAGAAAATATTTAATCAGGCATAAAGATGAGCAGGAGAGAAATTATTGGCTTTCTATCGGTGTTATTATGGCTTTGATTGCGTCGCTGCCAAGCTTAATTTTACTGTTTTCAAGAATTGCACAGCCATCGGAATCTTATTTCATGATTTTTAAATTAATTTGTGGACCTATTTATTCATGGATTTTACTTTTAGTGCCTGAAAATGGAAGCTCTATAATCTTACTTTCGCCTATTGCTCCTTTGTATTTTATTGTTTATTATATGTTTATACCTGTGTTTGCAAAAATAGGATTTTATGTAGGCTTTAATGATAAATTAAATCAGGATAAAATTATGTACAAGTAGCATATTTTTATGGACAGCTTCATATTATTTGATAACTATTAAATTAAGGCAGGTATCTATATGAAGCTTAATAAATATTCAATACGCTATACCGCTGTAATGCTGGGCTGCTTAGCCTTGCTGATTGTATTTTCTAATTATGCAGGAAATAATATCTATGTCGGTAATAATCCCAGCTCAAAACAAGTAGTTGTTTTAGATGCCGGGCATGGCGGTATGGATTCTGGTGCTGTTGGTATAAGCGGCGTGTTGGAAAAGGACATAAATTTATCAATAGTTAAAAAATTAGAAAGCTTGCTTGAATTTTCAGGGTACGAGGTTATTCTTACAAGAAGTGATGATAGTTCAATTCACGATTCTAATATAGAAGGTGTCGGAGAACAAAAAAAATCGGACATGAGAAATAGGCTTGCTATAATAAATACTTATCCCAATGCAATCTTTTTCTCTATTCATCAAAATAAATTTACTCAGCCTCAATATTTCGGGGCACAGATGTTCTATACTGATAAAAATCCAGATAATATGAAACTGGCAAGAATCATGCAAAAGAGGTTTAAGCTTATTCAGCCTGATAATGACAGGGAAATAAAGCTTTCGGGTGATGAGCTGTATTTGTTTAAAACTACTGAAATCCCTGCTTTGCTCATAGAATGTGGTTTTTTATCCAATGCTGAGGACGAAAAAAAGCTATCGAGTGAAGAATATCAGCAGAAAGTAGCCTTTACAATTTTTTGTGGAATAACTGATTATATTAATCAAAAGCAAATGGATAATCAAAATAATAGCACTGAAGAAATCTCCTCTTCTGCTAACACAAGTGCTACAACTTAAAAAGGATGTTTTAAAATGGCAAAACCTAAAATCAGATATATATGCTCTAGCTGTGGGCATGAGCATTTAAAATGGAATGGCAGATGCCAGTCCTGCGGAGAATGGAATACTCTTGAAGAAACTGTTGTTGAGGGCAAGACAGCGGTTTCTTTACGTGCGAGTGAATTTGATTATTCTTCCTTATCTGAAATAGAATATATAGATGAGCATAGATATGATACAGGAATTAGAGAGTTAAATAGAGTGCTTGGAGGAGGACTGGTAAAAGGTTCTTTAGTTCTTTTGGGCGGTGATCCGGGAATAGGAAAATCAACTCTTATGCTTCAAATTTGTAAATACTTAGGTCAAGAGCTTACTATCCTTTATGTTTCAGGTGAGGAAAGTGAAAAGCAAATTAAACTTAGGGCGGATAGGCTTGATATTCATACTGACAAGTTGTTTTTAGCATCAAATACAAATGCAGATTTAATTGTTCAAGCAGTTAAAAAGCATAAGCCTGAGATTTTGGTAATAGACTCAATTCAGACTATGGAGCTTTCTGAAATTTCATCTTCTCCTGGTAGTATCGTTCAGGTAAGGGAATGTACAAGCCGTTTTATGAAGCTTGCAAAAACTATGGATATTCCCATATTTATTATTGGTCATGTGAATAAGGATGGAGGAATAGCAGGCCCTAAGATTTTAGAGCATATAGTAGATACTGTTCTTTATTTTGAAGGGGATAGACAGCTGTCCTACCGTATTTTAAGGAGTGTTAAAAATAGGTTTGGCTCTACGAATGAAATAGGCGTCTTTGAAATGAGTGATAAGGGACTGAAGGAAGTGCAAAATCCCTCTGCTATGATGCTTTCGGGCAGACCTATTGGCGTTTCGGGTTCTAGCGTTGTTTGCAGCATGGAGGGAACAAGACCTATTTTAGCTGAAATACAAGCACTTGTTACAAAATCAGGATTTGGCACACCTAGACGTGTGGCTAATGGATTCGATTTTAATCGGCTTAATATGATATTAGCCGTTCTTGAAAAACGTGTTGGGCTTAGCTTTGGAGGTTTTGACGTTTACATAAATGTTGTAGGAGGCTTAAAGCTTGATGAACCTGCCACTGATTTATCAATAGCCATGTCACTTTTTTCGGGACTTACTGATAAGCTGATTGATGAGCATACAATTGTCTTTGGAGAAATAGGTCTTGGCGGAGAAATAAGAAATGTAAATCATATTGTTGAACGAATAAATGAGGGGGCAAGACTAGGATTTAAAAGAGTCATTGTTCCTAAGCAGGGTTTAAAACAACTAAGCAAGGATGTAGACTATGGAATAAATATTATAGGTGTAGCAAATTTAAGGCAAGCTTTTAAAGCTTTAGAAATAACTGTTGAATGATATTTGATTTTCAATATTTGCTTGACTTTTTTTCAGCAAATGGTATAATAAAGAGTATAGAAATTTGTACAATACGTCATAGGCTTTTAAAGGTGATTATGAGCAAGGAAAAAATGACAGTTGCAAGGGCGATGGTAAAATGCCTTGAGGCTGAGGGAATAACGAAGATTTTTGGCTATCCCGGTGCTGCTATCTGCCCGTTTTATGATGAAATATATAATAGCAAAATACAGCATATTTTAGTACGACATGAAGCAAATGCAGGTCATGCTGCCAGCGGTTATGCTAGGATTACGGGTAAGCCTGCTGTTGCAGTGGCTACCTCAGGACCAGGTGCTACTAATCTTATTACAGCAATAGCAACAGCTTATATGGATTCAATTCCTATAATTTTTATAACAGGGCAAGTAAATTCTTTTCAAATAGGAAAAGATGTTTTTCAGGAGGCTGATATTACAGGGGCTGCCGAGCCTTTTGTAAAGCACAGCTACCTTGTAAAAGACGCTGATAGTGTGCCTAGGATTTTTAAAGAGGCTTTTTATCTATCGCAAACTGGCAGGCCAGGTCCTATTTTGATTGATATGCCTTTTGATATACAAAAACAGGAGGTTGCTTTTAAATATCCTAAGTCTGTTGATTTACGCAGCTACAAGCCAAGTACTTTTGGAAACAAGCTTCAGATTAAAAGAGTTATTGAGGCTATTAAAAATTCTAAAAAGCCACTTATTTGTGTAGGTGGAGGTGCTTTCTTTTCAAATTCTCAGGACAAGCTGGCAAGGTTTTCTTCTCGCTGTGAAATTCCTGTTGTATCGTCTTTGATGGGCGTTAGTGCCTTACCACATACTCACCCGATGAATTTTGGTATGCTTGGTATGCATGGCGTAAGGACAGCAAATATAGCTGCTAAAAACTGTGATTTGCTTATTCTTTTAGGTGCAAGAGTGGGGGATAGAGCGGCAGCTGCTATTAAGGAAAGCGAGGATCTAAAGGTAGTTCATATTGACATTGACCCTGCTGAGATAGGAAAAAACATTGATGCAGATGTTCCTGTTGTTGGTGATTTATCACTTATACTTGATCAGATTTTAGAGCTAGCACCTGAATTAAAGCATGAAGAATGGGTTGAAAAGCTAAATTCATTTAAAATAATAGAGCAGTGTGATTATAGCGATGATGGATATGTTCATCCTAAGCTGTTTATTAATAAGTTAAATGAAGNTTTGCCTANAAACAGTATAATTGTATCCGATGTTGGACAAAACCAGATATGGACAGCTGCAAATCTGCATTTAGACGGCGGCAGGTTTTTAACAACGGGGGGAATGGGTACAATGGGCTATTCATTACCTTGTGCAATAGGGGCGAAGTCGGCGGATAAAAAAGCTGAAGTTATTGTTATTTGTGGCGATGGCTCTTTTCAAATGATGTTTATGGAGCTGGCAACTATGATTCAGCATAATATTGATGTAAAGATTATTTTGATGAAAAATAATAAGCTTGGCATGGTGAGGGAGCTTCAGACAAAAGGATATGGCGACAGGCAGATAGCTGTTTGTTTAGATGGGAGTCCTGATTTTATTCAGCTGGCAAAGGCTTATGGAATTTCAGCTGAATCTATAAATGAAAATTCTCAAGTTGAGGGAGCGATTAAATCCCTTATAGAATCAAAAAAGCCATATGTTTTACAAGTGATAGTAGATGAAAATCAAAGGACNATTATTAGCTAAATATTTATAGGAAAAGATATTATGCAAAAGAATGATAATAATTTAAATAGGCATACTATTTCTATTTTAGTTGAAAATAGAGCGGGCGTTTTAGCACGGATTGCCGGACTTTTTGCAAGGCGAGGGTATAATATTGACAGTCTTGCTGTTGGTGTGACTGATGATGAAAGCGTTTCTAGGATTACTATTGTTGCTCAAGGGAGTGGGTACACACTTGAGCAGATAGAAAAGCAGCTTAATAAGCTTATTGATGTGATAAAGGTAAAGACTCTAAGCTCAGGTAGGCTCACCTCTCGTGAATTACTGCTTATTAAGGTTCATGCTAATGCACAGCAGAGAGCAGAAATCATGACTATTGCTGAAATTTTTGCTGCAAAAATTTCAGATATGTCAACTGAATCTATTACGCTTGAGCTTTCTGCAAATGCTGAAAGACTAGCAAATTTTGAGGAAATCTTACGTCCATATGGTATCAAGGAAATTGTTAGGACAGGTACTATTGCACTTGAAAAAGGACCATCCGCATTAAAATTATAGTTTACAACAGTCAATTCTGTTAAATAAAAATATAAGGAGAAACAAAATGGCAAAGATATTTTATCAAGAAGATTGTAACCTTTCGTTATTAGACGGAAAAACTGTCGCTATTATTGGTTACGGCAGTCAGGGACATGCACACGCATTAAACCTGAAGGAAAGTGGTGTTAATGTTGTAATTGGCTTATATGAAGGCAGTAAGTCATGGAAAATTGCTGAAGAGGCTGGTTTTAAAGTACTTGTGGCTGCAGATGCTGCTAAGGCTGCTGATTTTATTATGATTTTAATCAATGATGAAAAACAAGCTGATTTATATAAGCAGAGCATTGAGCCACATCTAACAGCTGGAAAAACTCTTGCATTCGCTCATGGTTTTAATATCCATTTCGGACAAATAAAGCCTCCTGCTGATGTTGATGTAGTTATGATTGCACCTAAGGGACCTGGACACACTGTTCGCTCTGAATATTTAGAGGGTAAGGGTGTTCCTGCACTTGTAGCTGTTCATCAAGATGCTACCGGCAGAGCATTGGATACTGCACTTGCTTATGCAGCGGGCATCGGCGGCTCTAGAGCTGGTGTTTTGGAAACAACCTTTAAGAGTGAAACTGAAACAGACCTTTTTGGTGAACAAGCAGTGCTTTGCGGTGGTGTAACAGCCCTGATGAAGGCAGGCTTTGAAACCTTAGTTGAAGCTGGATATGACCCTGAAAATGCTTATTTTGAATGTATTCATGAGATGAAGCTTATTGTAGACCTTATTTACAAGGGTGGATTTAAATACATGAGATATTCTATTTCTGATACTGCTGAATTTGGCGATTATGAAATAGGCAAGCGTATAATCACTGATGAAACTAAAAAGGAAATGAAAAAGGTTCTTTCTGAAATTCAAGACGGCACATTTGCTAGAAACTGGATTTTGGAAAACAAGATGGGACGCTCTCACTTCAATGCTGTTCGTCGTATTGAAGCAGATCATCAGCTTGAAAAGGTTGGAGCTGAGCTAAGAAAGCTTTATTCATGGAACGATGAAAAGTAATTTTATTTACACAATATGCCTTTCTATTTTAGTGCAATGCACTAGGATAGAAAGGCTTTTCTTGTCAAGTACTTAAATGGTTATATTGTGATAAAAACTTGAATTTTACAGTGTTAAGGTTTATCAAGGGAAAATTGTATTGACAAAAGTTCATTTAAGTAGTAAAATATTAATTGTGTAACTTCTTTTAGTTTGATAATGGAATATAGCTTTTTAGCTTTAAATATGGAAGGACGGATAAAAACATGGGTTTTTTCTCCAATTTTTTCGCTACTTATTCACAAAAGGAATTAAAGCGTGTAGAACCGATTAAACAAGCAGTTCTTGCCTTAGAGGATAAATATAAGCAAATGAGTGAGGCTGAGCTAAAATCTCAAACAGCTATTTTGAAGCAAAGGCTTGCTGACGGTGAAACATTAGATGATATTTTACCCGATGCTTTTGCTGTTTGTAGAGAGGCAGCTGATAGAGTGCTTGGTATGAAACATTATCCCGTGCAGATTGTCGGTGGTATTGTTTTACATCAGGGAAGAATTTCTGAAATGAAAACAGGTGAAGGTAAAACCCTTGTTGCTACTTTGCCGGCATATTTAAATGCACTGACAGGCAAGGGTGTCCATATTGTAACTGTAAATGATTACTTAGCAAAGCGTGACAGTGAATGGATGGGAAAAATCCATCGATATTTGGGGCTTAGTGTAGGTCTTATTGTTCATGAAAAACATAATAATGCTCGCAGAGAGGCTTATAATTGCGATATTACCTATGGCACTAATAATGAGCTGGGCTTTGACTATCTTCGTGATAATATGTGTATTCATAAGGAAGATAAGGTTCAAAGAGGCCATAATTTTGCTATCGTCGATGAGGTTGACTCTATTTTAATAGATGAGGCTAGGACACCTCTTATTATTTCAGGGCAGGGGGATAAGTCTACTGATTTATACCAAAGGGCTGATAAGCTAGCAAAAACTTTAGTTCCCAATAAAGTTGTAGAGCTTGATAATAAGGAAGAGCATGACGATGTTTTTGACGGGGATTATATTGTAGATGAAAAAGCCAAAACAGCAACTCTTACGCAGAAGGGTGTAAAAAAAGCTGAGAAGTTTTTTGGTGTGGAAAATCTTATGGATCCCGAAAATATGACTCTTTTACACCATGTAAATCAGGCTATTAAAGCTCATGGAATAATGAAGCTTGATGTAGATTATGTTATTAATAATGGACAAATTGTAATTGTTGATGAGTTTACCGGTCGTCTTATGTTTGGTAGGCGCTATAATGAGGGATTGCATCAGGCCATTGAGGCAAAGGAAAATGTCAAGGTTGAAAGAGAAAGTAAAACTCTAGCTACTATAACCTTTCAGAATTTTTTCCGTTTATATTCTAAATTATCAGGCATGACGGGTACAGCTATGACCGAGGAAGATGAGTTTAGAACAATTTATAAGCTTGATGTTATTGAAATTCCGACTAACAAGCCGGTAATTAGGTATGACCATCACGACCAAATATATAAAACCGAAAATGGAAAGTTTACTGCTGTTTGCAGGCAAATTAAGGAATCTCATGAAAAGGGACAGCCTGTGCTTGTGGGTACTATTTCTATTGAAAAATCGGAAGAGCTTTCTCGATTGCTTAAAAAATCTGGTATAAAGCATGAGGTACTTAATGCAAAAAATCATGAGCGTGAGGCAGAAATTGTTGCACAAGCAGGTAAAAAAGGTGCTGTAACTATTGCTACAAACATGGCAGGACGTGGTACTGATATTATTCTTGGTGGTAACGCTGAGTATATGGCCAAGCATGAGATGAAAAGACAGGGCTTTGATGAAGATATGATTAATGAGGCTACTGGATATGCTGAAACAGAGGATGAGGCTATTATTTCAGCTAGAGAAAAATTCAGAGAGCTTTATGAGATGTTTAAAGAGCAAACCTTAGCTGAGGCTGAGGAGGTTAAAAAAGCTGGAGGCTTGTTTATAATAGGAACAGAGCGTCATGAAAGCAGACGAATTGATAATCAGTTGCGTGGACGTGCAGGCCGTCAGGGAGACCCTGGTGAAAGCAGATTTTATATTTCAGCTGAAGATGATTTAATGAGGCTCTTCGGTGGTGAACGTCTAAAGGCAATGATGAATACTCTTAAAATTGAAGAGGATATGCCCATTGAAAATAAGCTGCTTACAAATACTATTGAATCTTCTCAGCGAAAGGTTGAGGGCAGGAATTTTGCTGCTAGAAAATATGTTCTTGATTATGATGATGTTATGTCACAGCAAAGAATGATTATTTATTCTCAGCGTTCTAAGGTGCTTGATGGTGAGGATATTAGTGATAATATTCAAACTATGAGGAAGGAGAATATAGCTAATATCGTTGATGTATATTGCAGTGGAGATGTGCCTGAAAATTGGAATATCGAGGGACTGCGTGAGCATTATATGAATATGTATACAATTCCATCAGACTTGCAGTTTGATAATGAGGACTATAATACACTGGAAAAATCAGATATTGTGAATTTCTTGCTTGAGCGTTCAGAAATGCTTTATAAGGATAAAGAGCAGGAATTTGGTGCTGAGCTTATGCGTGAGGTTGAGCGTGTTAGCTTGTTAAGGTCTGTTGATACAAAGTGGATGGATCACATAGACGCTATGGAAGAGCTTAAACGTGGTATTTCTCTAAGGAGCTATGCACAGAAAAACCCTGTTGTTGAATATCGTATTGAGGGTTTTGCTATGTTTGACGAAATGATTGAATCTATTAAGGAAGATACCTTAAGAATGATTATGAATGTCCGTCTTAAAAAGGAAGAGAAAGTACCTATAAAGAGGGAACAGGTGATGAAGCCTGTTGAACCTAATGCAGGTGCATCTTCTCAGCCGGTGAAAAAATCACAGAATAAAAAGGTTGGAAGAAATGACCCTTGCCCATGTGGAAGTGGTAAAAAGTATAAAAAGTGCTGCGGTGCGAATGAGTGATAGAAAGGTATAATATGGCTGAAATTAAAGCTTTTAAAGGACTAAGATATACAAATAATGCAGGAGATATGAATAAGCTTGTCTGCCCACCCTATGATATAATCAGCAGAGAGCAAAGAGAGAGCTTTATATCTGAAAATCAATATAATATTATCAGGCTTGAGCTTCCGAAACCTGTTGAGGACAAAATTCAAGATTTTGCACCTTATCAAGAGGCTGGCAAAACCTTAAAATCATGGATTGAAAATGATATCCTTACTTGTGATAATAAAAAGGGGATATATGTATATGAAATGGTTTTTAATGCCTTAGATAAGCAGCATAGCTTGAAGGGATTTGTTAGCTTAGTTAAGCTTGAGGAATTTTCTAAAGGTATTGTTTTGCCTCATGAGGAAACCTTATCAAAAGCAAAAAC
>JGI24707J26582_10000081_pt1 | contig 58939 bp, 67 predicted proteins | sample BioPla1DNA1_FD_26582 | JGI IMG/M metagenome (IMG submission 26582)
GTTAGTGCACCATCTAAATCTACAAGATGTAAATAAGAAGCTCCTGCTTTGACCCATTGTATAGCAACTTTTAAAGGGTCTTCATCATAAATCGTAACTTGATCAAATTGACCTTGTTTTAATCGCACACATTTACCATCTTTTATATCAATTGCAGGATAAATTTGCATATCACGATTCTCCTTTTTATTATGTTTCTAATATTCCTTTAGTAGATAATACACCCTTGATTCTAGTATCTATTTGGGCAGCTTCATCTAATGCTTTAGCAAATGCTTTAAACATAGCTTCAGCAATATGGTGATTATTTTTACCAGCTAATACTTTAATATGAAGATTAATACCACCATAAAAAGAAACAGCTCTGAAAAATTCTTCAATCATTTCTGTTTGCATAGTTCCAATCATAGGAACAGTAAAAACAGCATCAATGGCACAGTAAGGTCTACCTGATATATCTATAGAACATAAAACTAATGCATCTTCCATAGGAAGAATACAAGAACCATATCGTTTAATTCCGATCTTATTGCCTAAAGCTTTAGAAAGAGCTTGTCCAAAAACAATACCTATATCTTCTATTGTATGATGCGAATCTACTTCTAGATCTCCTTGAGCATTCAGGTAGATGTCCATAAAACCATGTTTACTCAAATGATTTAACATATGATCAAAAAANCCAATCCCTGTTTGAATACAACTATTTCCTGTTCCATCAATCATTATTTCTAACTGAATATCTGTTTCTTTTGTTTTACGTTCAATCTTTGCTTTTCTCTTGTTCATAAAGATTTCCTTTCTTTGAATTTATAATATCTTTTATAGCCTTTATTAGAAATGTATTTTCTTCTCTCGTGCCTACTGTAATACGAATGCAATAGGATAAATGAGGATGTGTAGAAAAATTTCTAACAAGTATATTCCTTTCCTTAAGATTTTTATAAAGATCTTTATGTTTTATTTGTACCAATAAAAAATTAGCTTTTGATGGATATACGGTGCATCCAATGAGTTTTAATTGTTCTTCAAGCCATTTTTTTTCATTTTGTAAAATTCTAATTTGTTTATCATAAGTTGGTATTTGTTTTAATGCAAATAAAGCCATTTTTTCTGATAATATATTAATATTAAAAGGAGGTTTTGTAATAGAAATGGCATTTATGATTTCTTGTGAACCAACACCATAACCAAGTCTTATACCAGCCAATCCAAAAGCTTTTGAAAAAGTACGTATTATAAATAAATGCGAATATTTTTTAATAAATGGGATCATACTTATATTTGTAAATTCTCCATAAGCTTCATCTACTAATACAGGACAAGAAACTTGAGAAATAATTTGTTCAATATTTTGTATGGAAAGTTCATTACCAGTAGGGTTATTAGGAGTACATAAAATAATAATTTTAGGTTTATATTTGTAATATGCTGTTAATATATCATCTACTTCATAATCATAATTATTTTTTAAAGATACTGTCACAGGAATTCCATGATTCATTTGAGTTGTTAAAGTGTACATAGAAAAAGAAGGATTCGGAATGAGTACTTTATCCTTTGGTTCTAAAAAAGCTTTCATCATACAATCAATAAGTTGATCAGAACCTACTCCACAAATTACATTGTCTTTATTAATATTCCAATGTTTACCTAACTCTTTTCTTAATTCTGTACTATTTGTATCAGGATAACGATTTAGGTTATTTTCGCTTTGAAACCATTTAATAAATTCTTGCTTAAGATTTTGAGGTAAAGGAAAAGGGTTTTCATTTGCATCTAGTTTTACTTTATAATGGTCAGTTGGTGAATAATATGGTTGAAAATCTTTAAGATCTTTTCGAATATATTTATTAATCATTTTGAAACCTCACTTTCACTGCATTTTCATGAGCTGTTAACCCTTCTGCTCGAGCAAAGTATTCAATATCTTCATGTAATTGTTGTAATGATTTTTTATTAAATGAAATAATACTAGATTTTTTTGTAAAATCATCTATGGAAAGAGGAGAAAAAAACTTTGCTGTACCATTAGTAGGAAGAACATGATTAGGACCTGCCATATAATCTCCTAATGGCTCAGGGGAATATTCTCCTAAAAAGATAGCCCCCGCATTTTTAATAAAAGGTAAAAGTTCAAAAGGCGATTGAGTACAAATTTCTAAATGTTCGGGAGCTAATTGATTACTTAAAGTAACTGCCTCTTGAAGATTTTCTACAATAATAATTCCGCCAAAATTTTGAAGAGATTTTTTTATAATTTTTTGTCTAGATAAATATTGTGTTTGTTTTGATACTTCTATTTGTACTTTTTGAGCTAATTCTAAATTATCTGTTATTAAAATAGCACATGCTAGTTCATCATGTTCTGCTTGAGATAACAAATCTGCNGCAATATATTTAGAGTTAGCATATTGATCTGCTATAATAAGAATTTCACTAGGACCTGCAATAGAATCAATATTGACATAACCATAAACTGCACGTTTAGCTAGAGCAACAAAAATATTGCCAGGACCTACAATTTTATCTACNTTAGGAATACTTTCAGTACCAAATGCTAAGGAAGCAATAGCTTGTGCTCCTCCTATTTTGTAGATTTCTTTTATACCAGCTTCATGAGCTGCTACAATAGTAGCTGGATGAATTCCTTTTAACTCTTGAACGGGTGTAACCATAACAATTCTTTCTACTCCTGCTACTTTAGCTGGAATAACATTCATTAAAACAGAAGAGGGATAAGCAGCTTTTCCTCCAGGAACATATACACCAACGTTTTTTAAAGGAATAATTTTTTGTCCCAACATTGCCCCATATTCTTCTTCTATAAACCAACTAAGTTGCTTTTGTTTTTGATGATAACTTCGAATTCTTTGAATCGATTTTTGAAGAATTGTAATATATTGCGGATCTACTCTTTTGTAAGCATNTTGAATTTCTTTTTCTGTTACTCTAACTGTAGATGAATTTAAANAAACGCCATCAAATTGTTTAGTATACTCAAACAATGCTTGATCTTTTTTTGTTTGAATATCTTGTATAATTTTAAATACGAGATCTTGTTCTTTTTGCAAATCTAATTGAGAACGAGCCAAAAATTTTTGTAAAATTTNATTTGCAGTCATATCATTATATTTTATAATTGGTATCATTTTATAACCTCCTTATAATTGTTGACGAACTTTATCTATAAGGTCTTGGATACGTTCATGTTCCATTTTCATACTTACACGGTTAATAACCATTCGTGCAGAAATAGGTATAATTTCATCTAAAACAACCAAACCATTTTCTTCTAATGTTTTTCCAGTTTCTACAATATCTACAATTACATCAGATAACCCAACAATAGGAGCTAGTTCTACAGAACCATTTAGTTTGATGATTTCAACATTTTGTTTCCTTTTATGATAAAAGTAATCTGTAGCAATATTAGGATATTTTGTAGCTACTCTTAAAGGAAAACCTTGATTTAGTTTTTCTTTCATAGAAATAGGTCCAGCTATAGCCATTTTACAGATGCCTAATTTTAAATTTAGAAGTTCGTAAAGATTACGCTTCTTTTCCAATAAAATATCTTTCCCTACTACTCCTATATCTGCAACGCCATATTCTACATATGTAGGGACATCACTAGCTTTAGCAAGAAAAAATTTTAATTTTTGTTTTTCATTAATAAAAATCAACTTTCTGGATTTTATCTTCATTTCACTACATGTAAATCCTGCATTTTCTAATAATTGCATCGTTGGTTCTACTAAACGTCCTTTTGTTAAAGCAAAGGTTAAATATTCCATACAGTTTAATCATCCTTTCTATCCTATATTATGTATTAGATCTGATATAGTAGTGTAAGAAATATGTCCTGTTTTTAGATTCATTAGTTGTATATCATTTTCATCTTTAAAATATATAATTCCATTAATACTTTTGCATTTCGCATACTGTATATTTTTTTCAATATTATCTCCTAGTAAGCTATTTTCTACAAATAAACCTTGATTACGCAAAACATTACCTATCTTTATTGCTTTTTTACGTCCTATTTCTGAATAAACTAATAAAGTATCTGCTGTTTTGATCGGAATCTTAATTTGTTTTTGTTTTAATACATGTAACAATTGATTGGTTATCAAGGCAAATCCTACGGCTGGTTGTGAAGACCCGTATTTTTCTAATAATCCATCATAACGCCCACCATATAAAATAGGTGATCCACTTCCAGATGTATAGCCACGAAAGAAAATATCTGTATAATATTCAAGCCCACTTACCATACCTAGATCAAATGAAATATAATCCTCTATTTCATAATCACATAAAATATGATATAGATTTTGTAGTTTTTCTAAAGCCTGGATTGCTTTAGGATGTTGTATCATAGTTTTCGCTTTAGTTAATATATCAATATTTCCAAATAATTGAGGAAGTTCTAAAAATAATTGCTTTAGAGTAGGTGATAAGGGATGTCTAGTAATAATTTCCTCTATTCCTATATAATCTTTTGTATCAATAAATTTACGAATTTTTTTACCTGTTTTTTCATCAAAACCTGCTTCCAATACTATTCCTTTGAAAAAATCTACATTACCTATATTAATTTGAAATTCATTGAGTCCAGAAGCTATTAAACTTTGAACACTTAGGGCTAATACTTCTGCATCTACTTCCATAGAGTCAATTCCAATAATTTCAACGCCAGCTTGAGTAAATTCATGCATTTTACCTTGATAAGTTTCATTATAGCGAAAAACATTTCCTAAATAACAAAGACGTAACGGTTTTATTGTTTCTTTATAACTTGTTGTACTAATTCTAGCAATAGGAGGAGTCATATCTGGACGTAGAGCAAGAATATTACCTTCTCGATTAAAAAATTTATATACTTGTTTTGAATCCATATTATTTTTTCCATTTGAAAATACTTCAAAATATTCAAAAGTTGGTGTTTCTATCTGCCAAAATCCGTGATGATGAAAAATAGCTTGAATTTTTTGTTCTATACTATTTTTCTGATGACATTCCATAAATAATATATCTCGTACACCTTCTGGAGTATGAAGCTGTTTTTCGTTCATTTAATTCACCTTCGCTTTCCTACTTTAACAAAGTAGAGTAATAACCTATTAAATTATTATAATAGGAATTAACCTATTTGTCAACTTTTTTTAAACATTTTGTTAACTTTAAAATAAGACCAGATAGATTCAATCAATATTGATTCAATCTATCTGGTCTTAAAAAATATTACTATAACAAGTAATGAGTTAAATCAGAATATTATTTTTGTTGATAATATGAATTATTAAAAATATTTTTTTTAATATTTTGATATGCGGTAGGAATGGTTAGATTATTTATCATTTTAAAAGAAACCCATTGCATTGTTTCTAAAATATCTTGTGATAATAATTCACAAATATACACTTTCATTTTCCAATAGTTTGTTGTAACATAATTTCTGAAATCCAAATACTATACGGATCTTTTTTATTTCTCCAAGGTAAATCACGTTTGTTTTTTAAATACCATTGTATTAATTCCCAAGGCCATTGTTCATCATAAACATATAACATTTTGTCTAACTCCTATCGAATGTTAAATAAATACAGTTTTTTCTTTGATTCATTTTTAGTTTATATCCAATATCCTTACAAATACTTTCTAGTGAATATAATTTTTGATTTTTTATAATGATAGGTTTTTTTACTAAATTATTAAACTTTGTTTGTATATAGGGTTGAGCAAAAAAATAATCTGATACATAAAGTTTCTCATTCAAATAATATATAGGAGTATCAAGTAAAATCCATTGAGGGTAAACTTCTCCATTAGATTGTACATCTATATTTTCTAAATAATGAGAAGAAGCAATCAGATTTTTATACGTATCTAATATTTCAGGTTGTTCTGTTATACTAAAGTTTTCATAGGTATGATTTAAGGAATTTATTTCTTTTTGATAAGTATTCATATACTGAATAGCTTTAATTCTTGGATACATAGTTTTAATTTTATCATAAATTTCTTTCAATATTGTTTTGGTCTCATTAATATAGTAACTATGATTTTTAGTTGAATAGTGAGCAATTTCTAATTGAGAAATCATTAAAGGTTTTCTATGTTGATAAGTAATATAAAAATCATATATAGATTGTAAAATATCTTTATTATTATTTTTTTCTTGTTCTTTAGTAGAAATATTCACATGAATCCCAATCCAGTCCATAGATACGTCACCAGGATCATATAAAAAACTATGATAAAGGTTTTCAACAGGTAAACTCCAAACTATACTAACATTGGGAGCATTTTTTTTAAAAATACGAGAAGCTGTTTGAAAAAAATTTTTGTATTCACTAGGACTACCCATATAATCTGTAAAATTAGGATATAATTGTACAAACATAGGGATAAAAAATTCTCCAAATTCCTTAGATGTTTGTTCTAATAAATGTTCTTGATAAGGAAATAAATGAGAAGGAGGATGAATAATAATATGTGGTACTTTCATTTGACTGGTACAATCTAAGACCCAGTCCAAAGGAAAAGGTTCTCCTAATTTAAGATTATACATATAAGTACTATGGGGTTTTTGAACTTTCTTTTCAAATTCTTGAATATCAAAATCAACATACTTATTAGCTAAAATATAAGCGCCTATGTAACATCCTTCTATTGGTTCATAAAGATTCAAACAATAATTATTTTCTTCTATCCATAATTGATAAGGAATTTCTATTAAAAATTGTTCTGAAGATATAGTTTGTTTATCATGTGGATTAGTAGAGACACTAGAATGAGATTGATTTATAAAACAACAAATAAAAAATATGATAATAATACTTCCATAAATAATAGACCAATACTTTTTTTTCATAGAAACACTCCTTTTACCATCTAGGAGTATCAACATTTTTTATTTGTTTTATACATTATTTGCATTTTTATACTATCTATTTCTAGTTTTAGATAGTAAATATGTATTTAAAGCTTCTAAATAATGAACATAAGCTCCATTTTTATTTTCAATACAAAATTTTTCAGGAAAAACTCTATAAGGAATAGATTTTCTTCCACCATTTTGTGCCTGATTCCACCAATTTTTTAATATGGAAAAAGGAAGAAAAAAATATTTATTATAATAAGAAAAATAAACAAGTAAAAAAGCAACTCCTTCTTGTTCTTCAAAACAAGACATAAACTGTATTTGATGATCATGAATATTTTGAAGTGGCAAATATTTTTGACTTGTTTCCTTAGCATCAAAGCAGATAGGAATTCCCTGTACTACTCCTATATAATCTACCGTACTTTTTTGTTCAAAATAAGCAAGTGTAATAGTACGATTTTCTTTATTGATTTTAATTGGCTTAATTGGTGTAGGTATTTTTTGAACAAGAGCTAATTTTTTTGAATAATATAATTCATTTGTTAGATTAATTAATTCTTCTAATGTACTACCACGTAGTCCTCTTGTATTCCAATAACCCATAAAGATCGCCTCACTTTTTTGCAATTTTTTATCTTATAACTAAAGAGGTCTCTTTTAAAATAATAACACATATATAATTTTCTATTATACAAGATATAAGAAAATTAATCTATTTTTGTTTATTGATTTTATAAAGGGGAACGATTATACTTAAATTAGGTGATGTAAAATGATGGATCTTTTCATGAATATGTTTGAAAAATGCGAAAAATGGATAAAAAAAGAAGTACAGTACTTTTCTTTACCCATAAAAGAGCAAGCTCTTTTTTTAGAACGCAAAGGTTATTATAGAATAGCACGAAAAAAATACATTCAATTAGAAAATTGGTCTAAAGTAATTGAAATAAGTAAGATATTAAAAGATTATGAAAGTGTATTTTATTACTATATTAAAAATAAAGAATGTGAAAAAGCTCTTCATACAGTAGAATTGTATGAGTTATATGAGCTTGGTGCTCCTTTTTGTGAAAAACAGGGCTTATTAAATAAAGCTGCTCATATGTATTCTTATTTTGATAAAATAAAAGCTGCTTCTTTATATAAAAAATTAAATTTATGGGATAAAGCAGCAGAATGTTATATGGATTTAGAACAACACTTTCGTGCTTTAGATTGTATAGATCGATTAGATAATCCTGAAAAACGTAAAAGAGGATATCGATTTATTGAAAAACAAGCAGATACTTTTTTTGATAAAGAAAATTATGAACAAGCTTTAAAACTTTATATTCGTATGCAAATTTGGGAAAAAGCTATAAGCGCTGCAAAAATTTTAGAAAATGATATTATTGTACAAAGAATTTATGAGCATTTAGCTCATAAAGCATTAGAAGAAGGTTATTTATTACAAGCCGCTCAATATTTAGAAAATATTCATATTCCTAAAGCTATCCACCTATATCAAGAATTAGGATATATCGAAGAAGCTACTAAATTATTAGTTCATGAACAAAAAATCGAAGAAGCAATACATCTTTTGCTTCAACATCATATGGTAGAAACAGCTGAAAAAATGATTAAAACAGATGAACAGGCTCATATTTTTATCAATTATCTTGAGAAACAAAAAAATATAAATAAACTAGAAGAATTATACGATAAATATCAGCTTTTTGAAAAAGCAGTAATTTATTTTATAAATCAAGAAAAAATAGAACTAGCTTTAAAGTGGATAAAAAAAATAGAAAATCCTTATAAAGCTGCACAATTTTTAGAGCTAATAGAAAAGTGGGAAATAGCAGCACACTATTATTTATTATCTAATCATATAGACTTATGTAGTCATTGCTTAAAAAAAGCCGGTTTTACTGCTAAAGAAATTCAACATTTTATACAGGTTAAAAAATATCCAGATTCTTTTTCTTCATGATAAATTAAAATTTAAATACAAATAATTCCTTACTCCATTATTTGATAAAATATTTTTGGTGGATAAGAAATAAATTCTTTTCCATTTAAATATTGTAAATGATTAGACATCATTGAAAATTTTATTTTATATGCATGTAATAATTGATGATTTATTTTATACTGCATATATAATTGTTGATTCCATTTTAGATCTCCATATTTTGGATCTCCTGCGATAGGATGTCCTATAGAAGATAAATGTAACCGAATTTGATGAGTACGTCCCGTAATAAGCTTGACTTCTAACAACGTATTCTGAGATCCACATTTAATTGGAGAATAAAATGTTTTCATTAATTTACTTTGTTTGATAGGATTCTTATGCAGTTTTCCTTTATTTTGATTATAATCTTTAGAATAATAATCTACTAATTCTCCTTTTTTTATAATTTTCCCTTTAACTACTGTCATATAATAGCGATCTATTTTTTGATATTTAAATAATTTATTAATTTCTTGTAGGGTACTTAAATTTTTTCCCACGATAACTAAACCACTTGTATTTCTATCTAAGCGGTTACATAATCCTGGAATAAAACCTTGTTCTTGTTCTGGATTATATTCAGAATTTTTATATAAATAATATAAAACTTGATTTAATAATGTGTTTTTTTGATTCACTTGATCTGGATGAACTAACAAACCAACAGGTTTATCACAAATTAAAATATTTTCATCTTCGTAAATAACTTTAAATGTTAGGTTCATTGGGTAAATTTTGGAGGCTACATTTTCTTGAAATTTTTTTATCGTTTCTTCATGGAGATAAAATTGTATTTTATCTCCTGCATTTATTATTTCATTTCCTATAGCTTTTTTATTATTATATTTAATTCTTTTTTTCCTAAGCATTTTGTAAATAAAACTTTTTGGAGCTAAATGCATATATTTCATTAAAAACTTATCTAATCGTTGATCTTTATCATTAGTCTGAATGATTAATTCTTTCATAGACTCTCCCTTTGTTTTAATTATTAATAACTATTTATATACTAAAAAATTATATATTTATAAAGAATACATACGAATAATTCGTATAAATTCTTTTTGCTGAGATATATTTGTACATTGTTTCTTTTTTAGTTGAGAAATTAGAGAACTTACTTTTTGATTTCCATAAATAAATTCTAAAGAATCTTCCAGTCCTCTTTTTTCAAAAATGGAAATTATAATAGTTTCCAACTGTTCACTTTTAGAAGGCATTATTTGTTTGAGACAGTATATTTTTGAATTACTTATAAGTAAACTATCAAAATATGCATTTTTTTGTCCATTGGTAATCAATGCACTATTCCATAAAATATAGGATTCAGGTAAATCTTTAAATTGATCTAACCAATCTTTTTGAGGATCTTTATAAGGAAGATAAACAACAAGTCGAGCACTCATTTGTGCCACACCTAAAATAAAAAATACTGAAACTATTGTAAATATATTTTTTGAAGTTTTGGTTAACCATAAACCAAAAACATAGTTAGATAACATTAATACTAATAAAATGAATGTATAAAAAATATATTTTTTTTTCTGTTCTTTTAAATATTGAGGATTTCGTTTTATCATTGCCATTTTAAAAACTCCTTATTCATAAATCATCTTAATGGTCATACCACCATCAATAATCAAATTAGTACCTGTAATAAAGCTAGCTTCTTCTGATGTAAGGAAAAGGCAAGCATGAGCAATATCTTCTGGAACTCCTACTCTTCCTACTAAATGTTGTGCATGATCATTTTCTGATAAATGAATAAACTTTCTATCTTTTTGTTTTTTCCATTGCGATACATCAATCCAACCTGGACTAATTGCATTAACTCGTATTTTGGGTCCTAAACTAGCTGCTAAAGAATGCGTAAGTGCTAATAATCCTCCTTTAGATGCGGAATAGGGTTCCGTATGTGGTTCAGACATTAGTGCACGAGTAGATATAATATTAATAATATTTCCGCCTTCATTATACATAAAAGGAATTATTGATTTGGTTACTAAGTAAGGGCCTGTTAAATTTACTGCAATAACATGATTCCACTCTTCAATCGGCCTACTACATAAAGTACCACCACAAGAAATAGCTGCGTTATTAATAAGAATATCAATTCTTTCAAAACGATTAGAGATCGTTTCCATCATTTTTTCAATGCTCTTAGGCTTACTTAAATCGACATGAATAAATAAACACGATTGATTTTGGTCTAATATATAGGCTTCTGTTTCTTTTCCTGCTTCTTCATCTACATCGCAGATAATCACAAATGCACCTTTTTGAGCATAGGATTTTGCAATACATGCTCCAATCCCTTGCCCACCACCTGTCACAAGTATTACTTTATTTTTATAGTTCATTTTCATTCCTCCATTTCCACTTCGTAATTAAGTGTAACAAAAAATAGAAAGAAAGAAAAGGGCATTTAAGAAATAATATAAAAAACTCTCTTAGAAATCTAGGAGAGTTTTTTATATTATAGTTGTTGTATAATGCCACAAGCCAATCTTTTACCTGAATTACCTGCAGGTTGTGTGCGATAATCATCTGGTGACTCATGGATAATAATACTTTTCCCAATAATATCATTAACAGTAAACCGATTGGTGAAAAATGACATTTTTGCAGTGCCATGATTAGAAAATAATACTGGAAAATCACCAGCATGATTACCATGGGGTTGATGATCAGGATTCCAATGTCCCCCCGCTGATAAAAAAGGTTCTTCTACATCACCTATATTACAATTCCCAAATTCATGAATATGAAAACCATGAGGTCCAATCGGTGACTTTCCAGATTGACTAGGTTGATACGCTGGTAAACCCTGTATGTGTACATATATTTCTACTCCATTAGGAACATCTCTAAAAACAATAATTCCCTGAAGTTGAGGTGCTAATGGGCCACCACGAATGTACGCAATAGCTTTAGATAATTGTGTATTGTATTCTAACATTATTTAATCCCTCCTAAATAATAGAAACTAATTATACTTGTAATATAGTGTATGTCCACAAATTATAAATTGTGAAATCTTTTCTATTACAAAAGGAGTGATCATATAATTATATTAAATATTTTCAGGTAAAATTTTATTTAATATAACTCCAACAAGGGCTGCAATAGCCAAACCAGAAATACTAATTCCTTCAACAATAGGAACTTCTTGAATTGCTATACCTAATACCAAAATAAGTGATGAAATAATAAGATTTCTGCTATAACTAAATTCTAATTTTGATTCTATTAAGGTTCGAACACCAACACTGGCAATCATACCAAATAAAATAATACTAATTCCCCCCATAACAGGATTAGGAATAGAACGAATAATGGCTCCAAATTTTCCAATAAAACTTAATATAATAGCAAAAATAGCAGCAATTCGTAAAATACTAGGGTCATATACTTTTGTAACAGCAAGAACTCCTGTATTTTCACTATAAGTTGTATTGGCAGGGCCACCTAAGAATCCGGCTACAATCGTTGCCAATCCATCTCCTAGCATAGTACGATGAATACCAGGATCAATGAAAAAGTCTTTTCCAACAACAGCTCCATTTGTTGTAATGTCACCTATATGTTCAATAAATACAACTAGGGCAATTGGAGCGATCGCTAAAATTCCTGTTAGATTGAAAACGGGAAAAGTTTTTATATGTTCCCATGCAATAGGAGAAAAACCAAACCATGCCGCTTCTTTGATAGGTTCAAATTCAACTAATCCGAATAAAATAGAAACAAAATAACCTACTAAAACAGAAATTAAAATGGGAACTAATTTAAAAAAACCTTTAGCAAAAATAGATACAAGGATCATTGTGATAACAACAATACCTGCAATTAATAAATATTTAGGGTTTATTTCACTTACTTGAGCTTTAGTATCATAAAAATAACCACTCATTTGTAAAGCAGTTGGACTCAAACGTAGTCCGATAACCATTACAATAGGTCCTGTTACAATGGGCGGAAAAAATGAATGAACAGTATTTACTCCAAATTTTTTAATAATATAAGACATAATAACATAAATAAGTCCTGCTGCAATAATTCCACCTTTAACAACGCCAATTCCATGTTGAGATAAAGTTAAAGCAATAGCTCCAATAAAAGCAAAACTTGAACCTAAAAACACGGGAACTTTTCCTTTTGTACACAAATGAAAAATAAGAGTTCCAATACCTGCACATAAAATAGATATAGATGGATCTAATCCTGTTAAAAAAGGTACTAATACTGTGGCACCAAACATTGCTAATACATGTTGCAGACCCAATATTATTTTTTTTGCTGGAGAAATTATTATATTATTATTATTTATGATTTGATTATTTTTTGTCATTTGTACATCCTCCTTAAATTTTATAAAGATTTTTCTAGTACAACACAATCTTCACCATCATGTTCTTGTAATAAAACATGTACTATTTCTTTTTTAGAAGTAGGTACATTTTTACCTACAAAATCGGGACGTAAAGGTAGTTCACGATGTCCACGATCAATTAATACTGCAAGTTGAATATATTCAGGCCGTCCAGCATCCATTACTGCATCTAAAGCAGCTCGACAGGTTCTTCCTGTGAAAATAACATCATCTACTAATACAATTGTTTTACCTTGAATATTTACTGCCAATTTGTTATGTACAATAGGTTGAGATGAGCGTTTTTCTAAGTCATCTCTGTAAAAAGTAATGTCTAAAATATCAACAGGAACGTTTATATTTTCGACTTCTTGAATTTTATTAGCAATTCGATAAGCCAAAGGTACTCCACGTGTTTTTATTCCTAATAATACTACATTTTCAACTCCTTTATTCTTTTCAATTATTTCATGAGAAATACGAGTTAATGCACGTTGAATTGCTTTTTCATCCATAATTTCTTTTTTTATTGCCATTTTTATTCTCCTTTACAAAATAAAAACTTCTTACATGACTGTAAGAAGTTTTATATTTTAATACATAAAGACCCAAAGATCCCCATATACAAAGTAATTTTTCTCCTTACTAGTCTCTCTGGACTAACTTAAAGGAACTATATTTTATTAATCCGTAAATACTGTATCATAAAAAGAAATCTTTGTCTAGATTTATTTCGATGTTTTTCGTAACCATTGTAAGACTTCCTGAAAATAAATAGGTAATGGAGTTTCAAATTCCATATATTGATTGGTAGAAGGATGTATAAAGCCTAAAGATTTAGCATGGAGCACTTGTCCCTGTAAATTAAAGTGCATGGATCCTGGGCCATATATCACATCTCCTAAGATAGGATGTCCTATATAAGCCATATGAACACGAATTTGATGAGTTCGTCCTGTTTCTAAACGAGTCTGTACATAAGTATACTGTCCAAAACGTTCTAGAACTTTATAATGAGTAATAGCCCTTCTACCTTGTGCTGAAACTACTGCTCTTTTTTTTCGATTAATGGGATGCCTATCTATTAATGTATCAATCGTTCCTTCGTCATTTTTAATATTGTGAAGAACAATAGTATGATAAATACGTGTCATGGTGTGATTTTGAATTTGTTGTATCAGTTTTTGATGTGCTATATTATTTTTAGCAACAACAAGTATTCCTGAAGTATTTTTATCAATGCGATGTACAATACCCGGTCGCAAAGGATCCTCATTCCATGTTGAAAGATTATTACCATAATGATATAATAATCCATTTACTAAAGTACCAACAGAATGACCTTTAGATGGATGTACAACCATATTTTGAGGTTTATTGATAATAATAATATCGTTATCTTCATAAATAATATTTAAATCAATATTTTCACTTTTAAGTATAAGCTTTTGTGGGCAAGGTATAGTTACTTTCACAAAATCATTTATACGTAATTTATAATTACTTTTAGTTTTTTTATCATTAACCAAGATATTTTTATCAGTAATCAATTTTTGTAAAAAGGATCTCGAGTATTGAGGTAGTTGCTGAGATAAAAAAAGATCTAAACGTATATTTATATATTGATCAGAAACAGTAAAAGTATATATATTCATATTATTTTATTCCTTTTCCATAGGTATTTCTTCTATTACAAATAATAATAAGTAAGCCAATAAAAAGGTTCCAACAACAACATAACAATCTGCTACATTGAATACAGGAAATTGAATAAGACGAAAGTCAAAAAAATCAATTACATATCCTTGTTTTATCCTATCAATTAAATTACCAATAGCTCCTGCAATAATTAAAATAAAAGATATACGAATCCATTTATATTTTGGTGTAGAAGGTAACATATTATAATAATAAATCATACCNATTAAAATAANTATAGTTATAATAATAAAAAACCAAGTTTTATTTTGTAGTATTCCAAATGCAGCTCCACGGTTTTCCACAAAAGTCAAATGAAAAATATCAGGTATACAAGGGATTGTTCCCAAAGGTTTTAAATAAATACGGGCTAGATACTTTGTAATTTGATCAATAGCCACTAGAAAAACAATAATGATTGTAAATACTCCTATCATATTTCTCTCCCTTTAATGCTATTAGCATAGTTTTGTTTTATAAATTTAAAACATTAATCATATAATTGTTTTTTATAATCCTCATTAGAAATTTTCTCAATAGGATCTTCTTCATGTTGTAAATCATATTGTTCATAAAAGTCTTCATAATCTTCCATGCCTATAACGTCCTGCATATTATCAGAGGAACCATACGATTGTAATTTTTGTACAAATTCCAAATCAGGGTTTGTAAGAGTACGTTTATTAGGATATCTTTTTATATCTATAGGTCCTTTAAATTTAGTTTCTTTTGCACAAAAAAAACATAGATTGGTATAAGGTATTATTTCTAATCTTTCAAAAGGTATCTCTTGTTTACAGACTTTACAAATACCATAGGTTCCACAATTAATTTGTTTAATACTTTCTCTTATTTTTTCTAAAACACGTTTTTGATGGTTGTAAAGAGTTCGTTCTTTATCCATTTCATATGTTTCAGATGCAATATCAGCAGGATGATTATCATATAAAGAAAGTTCATTTATCCATGTAGTAGAAAATTCCTGAACTTGTTTTTCTATTTCTTTTTTTTGTTTTAGCAATAGTTTAGTTAAATATTTTAACTGTTTTTGTTGCATAGTACTCCTCCTAAAAATAATAATATTCTTAGGATATGTAAAAATTATAGAAACATGACAATAGTTTATAGGCAAAATATGAAAATATATAATGATTAATTTGTTTTACATATATAATTTATTGCCGAATAAATTGCTGATTTTGATACATCAGGAGTGGAAAAAGATTTCCCTATTTCTGATAATAAAACAAAATGCAACTGACTTTGTTTGACCTTTTTATCTAAAAAAAGTTGTTGATATAATTGATCTTTATTCATACTATTAATATAAATTGGCAATGAATAAGAAAGCAATGTTTCTTTAATATCATGAACATTTTGGATAGATATATTTCCTAATTGATACGATAAGTAAGCAGCACCTAGTATACCTATAGATATACATTCACCATGAAGTAATTTAAAATTCAGTAAAGTTTCAATGGCATGACCAAAAGTATGACCAAAATTTAAAATTTCCCGTATTCCTGTTTCCTTTTCATCCTGATTCACAATAAAAGTTTTTAATTCACAAGAACGACGAACTATTTTTGTTAAAGTATCTAAATGAAGTTGTAAAATATCCTTTGTATGTAGTTTTACATATTCATAATATCGAGGATCTAAAATTAAACCATGTTTAATCACTTCTGCCATTCCAGCATGTAATTCACGGTTAGGTAAAGTTTGTAAAGTTGAAATATTAATATAGACAAAAGAAGGTTGATAAAAAGAACCAATAATATTTTTGTGCTTTTGAAAATCAACTCCTACTTTTCCGCCTACACTACTATCTACTTGTGATAAAAGAGATGTAGGAATTTGTATAAAAGAAATACCACGCATAAAGGTAGCAGCTGCATAACCAGCCATATCTCCAACCACTCCACCACCTAGAGCGATAATTAATGATTGTCGATCCAATTGCTTTTTTAAGAAAAAATCATACATATTATAAATAGTTTTCAAATTTTTATTCTCTTCACCAGGAGCAAATACATATTTATAGACTACATTATATTTTGTTTGTAATAATGATAATAATTGATTTCCATAGTAATGATCTACATTTTTATCTGTAACAATACATATTTTTTGATTAAAAAATCCTGTTTTTTCTAAGATGTCTAAAAGAAAACTAAAGTCTTTTGCAAAATAAATAGGATAAGATGCTTGTTGACCATTCACATATATTTTATCCATTATCATGACTCCTTTTGTGAATGAGTTGCTTTTATATTTTCATCAAGAAGATTTATTTTAAAAGTATTATCTTGATTAAGAAGATCTAATTGAGTTTGTAAAAAATGTTTAAATTGGATTTTTGTAGATTCATATTGTTTTTTTAGTTGCCCAATATGTTGTTCTACAACAAGAACTTCATCTTGTGCCTGTTGAATTAATTCATAAGATTTTAATTCAGCCTCTTTTATAATATGTTCACTTTTTTGATAAGCAGAATTTTTTAGTTCTTCTGACGTTTTTTCTGCTAATAATAAAGTGTTTTTTAATGTTTGTTCCATTGCTTTATAATTTTGAATTCTTTCATTTAATACAACCATTTTATCTTTTAAATCGATATTTTCTCGATATAATTTTTCATATTGAAGAATAACTTCATCTAAAAATCGATCTACTTCATTCATTGAATACCCTAAAGGAGCACGCTTAAATTCTTTAGATTCAATATCTAATGGAGTTAACATAGTATAAACCTCCTATACATAACGATAAATAGTAACATGTATTCTATTTTTTCTTGTTTTATTTCCTATGTAAACTAATTTAATTCGTCCTAAACCACGTAAAGTAAGAATGTCATTTATTTGTACATTTTCTGCTGGATTTTCTACAAGTATCCAATTTTTAAATACTTTTTGTCTTTTAATAAATTGCACAGCTTTTCCTCGAGAAATAGAAAATCCTGAACTCAGTAAAGCATCAACCCGTAATGATGCAACAGAAGCATGAATTTCTTTTACTTTTGGTTTTGGAATGGATATCTTATCTAAGTCAAGAGGCTTTAATTGTACTGCGCATTTTCCAACTTTAGTAACATTAAATTGAATAAACGAACTTATACTTTGGTTTAAGAAAACAATAGCACCATCATTTTTAACTAATATATCTCCTATTTTGCTGCGATCAATACCAGTTTTAATTATTACACCTAAATAATCACGATGTGACATTTTATAATGTGTTGCAGAGCGGTTTTGAAATTCTAATGCTTGAATAGGAAAATCATTTACTTCTAAAGAAAGATAAAAAGGAGAAAATCCTATCATTTTTCTTTCTGCATTATCATATCCACCAAAACATTGATATGATAAATCAGAAGGTAATTGATTGATAATTTTCATTACTTGTCCATATTGATGCATATCAATAAAGTCTGTAAAAGTATATATATGATTTTTCAAACATAAATAAGCCTGATCTAAGACTTTTTGAATAAAAAGCTTATCTTCAGGCTGTTTAAAGGATTTTAAAATATTTTCTATATCCAAGATAAATCCTCCTATATAATCAACCCAGTAACTATTATTATCAATATTGATCTTATTGCTTGTAGTACAAACATAGCAATAATAGGAGAAAAGTCTAATATCATACCTCTACCGCCAAAAATAGACTTTTCAAGTAAGTATCTAATAGGACCTAGGATAGGTTCTGTTAAATTGTATAATAGTGCTACTAAAGGATTATTAGGTGATATAGGGAACCATGATAAAAGCACCCGTATTAAAATTAAAATATTTAATAATTGAAAGAACCAATCAATTGATTGTAGTAAAATAGTATTCATTCTATGCCTCCATTATTATTTTACATCATGCATCCAAGGCAAAATAATTCCTTTTGTTTGTAATTCTTCTCTAATATCACTAGAAATATCTACATTTTCAGGTGCAATAATAAAAATATTATGGGTTATTCTTTGAATATTACCATCTAATACATAGCAGGCACCACTTGCAAAATCCATAATTCTTTGAGCTATTTCATGATCTAGATTTTCTAAATTAATAACAACAGGTTTTTTAGCACGAATATGATCACAAACTTCTTGTGCCTCTTCATATGATTCCGGATTTGTTACAATTACCTCCATTTGAACATTAGTATGGATATTAACAATTTTTGAGTTATTACGGCGAACCGTTCGAATAGGAGAAATTTCAGGCTCAACTGTTTCCTCCTCAAATTCCTCTTCATATTCTTCTAAATCCCCTAGTCCCATAGCATTCATTACTTTATCAAACAGCTTGGCCAATTACTTTCCCTCCTTAATATTATAGGTACGTTTTCCATATATACCAGAACCAATACGAACCATTGTTGCTCCTTCTTCAATGGCTATTGAATAATCATTAGTCATTCCCATAGAAAGAAATTCCATATGTATATTATCAATGTTTTTTTGTTTTATGTCAATAAACAATTGATTCATTTTACGAAAATATTTCCTGTTACATTCTGGATTATCCGAATGAGGTGGAATAGCCATCAATCCTTTTATGCGTACATAAGGTAATTGGGCATATAACGAAAGAGAATTATATAATTCTTCTTCACTCATACCATATTTGCTTTTTTCTTGAGCAATATTTACCTGTAATAAAATATCCATAATTTTTGAATGTTTATAGGCCTCTTTATTAATTTGTTTAGCTAATCGGTAGCTATCAACAGAATGTATTAGTTTTACTTTATCAATAATATATTTTACTTTGTTGCGTTGAAGATGTCCAATAAAATGCCAATTCACTAATTCTTTACATTCATCATATTTTGCCATTAATTCTTGTGCTTTGTTTTCACCTATATCTATAATACCATATTGTACTGATTGTTTAATACGCTCAACGGGAACTGTTTTAGTTACTCCTACAATATTAATATCTTTTATTGTTCTACCCGACTTTTTTGCAGCCTTTTTTATATTTTCTTGAATAATTGCAATATTCTTTTCTAATTGATCCACTTATATCACCTTCTACTATAATGATTTATGTAAAAATTGTCCTTCTTTCACTTGATTCGCATCTAATATAATACGATCATACATTTGCACACCATAAGAAGTTCCATCATCAATAATAGTGTAATCTTGATTTTTACCTAATATCTTTATTTTTTTAAACTTTGCAAAACCTTGATTCGCTATATATACACCATACGATGTATCTACTTGATCAATAGTATATTTTTCTTGTTGTTCACCCTTTTGTATTATAATTATATCATATTGTCGTAATTCATTGTTAGTAGGTATATAGACATATTGTTCATCTTCATATGATATAGTAATAGGTAGAAATATAGATTCATCTTCTATGATACGAATAACTCCTTGTTCTTTATTGCTTTGAATTAAACATTGTCTAGGAATTTTTAAAAAACTTTTTTCCACAATAGCACTATTAGAAACTTTTAATCCTTCGTAATGTTCTAAAGATACTTCTACATCAATCAAACGTTCATTTAAGAACAAGTGCATATATTCATGCGCTCGAAAAATAACAATAATTTTTTCCTCTACTTGTTTTATTGTATCAATAATAAAAGGAATTTCCAAATAATTTTTTTGAGGGAAAAACAAGGAGATTTGTTTTCCAACTTCCCAATCTTGTATAGTTTCTTTAGGAAATAAAGCTGCAATATACCAAGAAGTATCTTCTACTATTTTGATATTAGAGATATTTTGATCTGTTTCGTTATCTAATTGTAAGGAATCTATTTTATTATCAAAATGTTCCAGTGCAATATTGTCAATAGTAAGGTTTTCAAAACCATCAATTTGAAAAGAAACTAAACCACTAATAGGAGTAGATATTACATGACTATTTTTTTGTAGTTGATTTTCATAATTCATTTTTTCAGTTACTAAATCCTTTAAACGTCCTTTAGGTTCTAAAATAAATAATTGATTTCTTTGATCAATATAGTGTTGGATCTGATCTTTTACAGAATATACTGCATAAAAATCACCTTTTTCTTTCAACCATTGATTTTGCTCAGAAAGAATAGTTATAATTTTATGGTTTAATTGTTGAATATCTTTTTGAAACCATGTAATATCTCTTCGTTCTTCCTGTATTTTTTGTATATTTTTTTCAATTTGTTCTAATTGTTGTTTTATAATATTAAAAAATTCTTCATCTTGTGTAGCACCTACAAGACTATTTTTACTTACTTTTTCTCCTTCTGTATAAAAATATTTTATAATACCACTAGTTGGACTAGGAAGAACATATTCGTTTCTTATAATTAATCCTTCTGTAGAACATTTTTTTTCAATGATTCCCTTATTTGCAATTTCTACAGGAACAATAGGTTTTTTTGCTAATGTCCAAATAGAACCTAAAAGGTAAAATAATAAAGATATAAAAACAAAAAAACCAATATAAATACGATTGTTTGATTTTTTAAATTTTCTTTTTTGTTTTTTTCTTGCACTTGGCTCCATTATAAAGACACCTCATATATTTTTAATCTTCTTACTATCATACAATGTTTTTAATGGATATACAAGGATCTTTAAAATATAAAAATATATCATTTTATTTTAATACTAATAAATACCTTAAGTATTTTACAATTTTAAAATATAAAAGCATCTCTATAATCGAGATGCCTTACATATTATTTTTATAAAATAATACAAATTAAACCACCATTACCTTCATTGATTATTTTTTGTAATGTTTCTTGTAATTTCATTTGTGCATCTTCTGGCATGCGGTATAATTTATTTTGTAAACCTTCATTTACAAGTTCGTGAAGAGATTTACCAAAAATATTAGATTCCCAAATTTTTTTTGGATCTGTCTCAAATTCACTCATTAAATAATTTACTAATTCTTCACTTTGTTTTTCTGTTCCTACAATGGGTGAAACTTCTGTTTGAATATCTGCTCTTATTAAGTGAATACTTGGAGCACTTGCGCGTAATTTAACACCAAATCTATTCCCTTGTTTTACAATTTCAGGCTCTTCTAAACTTAATTCTTCAAGAACAGGTGTAACTATACCATATCCTTTTTGTCGAACTTCTTGTAATGCATAGGCTACTTTATCATATTCTTTTTTTATATTTGCTAGTTTTTTCATTAACGATATTAATTGGTATTCACCTTTAATTTCTATATCCGTAGTTTCGCTTAATATTTGATAAAACCATTTTTCCTCTAATGCAACAGACATTTTAATAATACCTTCGCCTAAATTCATTCTTTCAAAATGAATTTTTTGTACAAATTCATTCTTTTCTAATTCTAAAAGATTTTCTTTTACTTCGCGTAATTTATATATAGGTTTTACTACTTCTTTTACTGCAATAATAAATTGATTTTTTAACCAATGATCATTTTCTAATGTTTCTAGCCAACTAGGTGTATTAATATTGATTTCTTGAATTGGAAATTCATATAAAACATTTTCCATCATTTGATTAATATCTTCTACTTTTAATTGTGCACAATTTACGGCTAAAACAGGTATTTTATACTTTTCGCTTAATTCTTCTTTTAATTCTATTGTTTTGTTATCATAAGGGCGAGTGGTATTCAGTAACATTACAAAAGGTTTTTTGAGTTCTTTTAATTCATTTACCACTCTTTCTTCTGCTTCAATATAACTTTCCCTTTCAATATCTGTAATCGATCCATCTGTGGTTACTACAATGCCTATAGTCGAATGTTCATTAATGACTTTTTTAGTTCCAATTTCAGCTGCCTCAATAAAAGGAATTTGATGATCGTACCAAGGTGTATTTACCATACGTGGATTTTCACCTTCTAGATGTCCGGTAGCTCCAGGAATCATATAACCAACACAGTCTATCATTCTAACTTTAAGTTCAATATTATCCTCTAATGCAATAGAAACAGCTTCATTGGGTACAAATTTAGGTTCCGTTGTCATAATTGTTTTTCCAGCTGCACTTTGAGGCATTTCATCTTTAGCTCTTTCACGACTATATGTATTATCCATATTAGGTAATACTAATAAATCCATAAAACGTTTAATGAAAGTTGACTTTCCAGTACGCACAGGCCCTACTACTCCTAAATAAATATCTCCATTTGTTCGTGTAGAAATATCATGATAAATATTAAAATCTTCCATAACAAAAGGCCTCCTTATTTTAAAATGTATCCATACACTTTAAATATATGAAAGCCTTGAAAAATTATGCTTTTAGTTATAGATTTTTGCTGTAAATCAGATTTTATAAAAATTATTTAATATATATTAATACAGTAAAATATAAATCCTAAATATATGCCATATATTGTTCTTCTGTTTTATCCCTCATCATTAAATCAACTACTGCTTGCCTTGGATCCTTATTATTAAAAAGTATGTTATTTACTTCTTGAATGATAGGCATTTCTACGTTATATTTTTTCGAAAGTGTTAAAGCTGATTTTGCAGTATGCACACCTTCTACCACCATATGTACTTTTTTTAATGCATTTTCTAAAGAATTTCCTTGTCCTATAAGAAAACCTGCTTTCCAATTACGACTATGTGAACTTGTACAAGTTACAATTAAATCTCCAATGCCGGATAGTCCGCTAAACGTTTGTAATTGTGCACCCATGGCAACACCAAGACGAGTAATTTCAACAATACCTCTTGTCATTAATGCTGCTTTTGTATTATCACCAAAACCTAATCCATCCGAAATACCTGCAGCAAGAGCCATTACATTTTTTAATGCTCCGCCTAATTCTACCCCTATTAAATCTGTATTTGTATATATTCTAAATTTGGGACTCATAAAAATTTCTTGAACAAATTCACTAACATTCAAAGAAGCAGATGCTACTACACAAGTGGTAGGAAGATCTTTAGCAACTTCTTCAGCATGACTAGGACCAGAAAGAACAGCAATAGGATTATCAACAAAAATTTCTCTTATTATTTGAGAAATACGAAGTAAAGTATTTTCTTCTAATCCTTTAGATACATTAATAATAATTTGATGTTTATTAATATATGGGGCAAATTTTATCAAGTTTTCTCTAATAAAACGAGAAGGAATAGCAATAACAATAATTTCATTCTCTTGAAGAGCTTTTTTAATATTATGTGTTAATTGAATCTGATGAGGAATTAAAATTCCTGGTAGATATTGAAGGTTTTCTCGCGTTTCTTGTAATTTCTCGTTTTCTTTTTTATCAAAAGACCATAATGTAACTTGATGCCCATTTTTATGTAATAAAATAGCTAGAGCAGTACCCCAACTTCCTGAACCCATGACTGCAATGCGTTTCATATATTATTTCTCCTCCATTTTATATTTTTATTTTGTAGTTAGTTTTGATTCCGTTCTATTAATTAAACGTTTTATATTAGAACGATGTCGCCATAATGCAAATAACATAAAAGTAATAGCAATATAAATAAATTCATGTTCTTTAGGATAAAAAATAATCATTAAAATAGGAATAGATATAGCCAATACAATAGAACCTAAAGATACATACCGAGTTATTCCAACAATACAGATCATAATAATAATCAAAATAATACCTATACGCCAATCAAAGGCTAATAAGGCTCCTACTGTAGAAGCAATGCCCTTCCCACCTTTAAACCCAAGAAAAATAGGCCAATTATGTCCTATAACTACAGCTAACCCTGCATAAAGACCAGCTAAAGAATTAGTTTCAGGCCATATCATTTTACAAACTAAAACTCCCAAAATACCTTTTAAAAAATCTCCTAAAAAAGTAGCAAATCCTGCTTTCCATCCTAAAACCCGGACTACATTTGTTGTTCCTGCATTACCGCTTCCATGATTTCTAATATCAATTTTATGAGATAACTTTCCCACTAAAAAAGCTGTTTGAAAACACCCAATAAAATATCCAATGAGTACACTTAGTAAACGAAACATAATAGCTAATCCCTTCCTCTTTTTTCTCGAGTAATAAAGTGAATCGGAGTTCCTTTAAAACCAAAAGCTTCTCTCATTTGATTCTCAATGTATCGTTCATAAGAAAAATGCATAAGTTGTTTATCATTTACAAAAAGAACAAAAGTAGGAGGTTTTACAGAAACTTGAGTCATATAGTAAATTTTTAAATACTTACCTTTGTCAGAAGGTGGTTGATTCATTGTCATTGCTTCATATAATACTTCATTTAATAAACCTGTACTTATCCTTAAAGTTTGATTTTGAGCTACAACTTGAATGGTTTCAAACAACTTATTTATTCTTTGTCCTGTTAAAGCAGATACAAAAAGTTTAGGAGCATAGCTCATATAAGCAAATTTAGTATTAATTTCTTGCAAATATCGATGCATAGTTTTATCATCTTTTTCAATTAAATCCCATTTATTTACAACAATAATAGATGCTTTTCCTCTTTCATGTGCAATACCTGCAATCTTTGTATCTTGATCTGTAATTCCTTCTTCTGCATCAATCACTAGAACAGTTATGTCAGCTCGCTCAATAGCAGCAACTGTTCGTACAATACTATATCTTTCAATTTCTTCTTTTATTTTATTTTTTCTACGAAGTCCTGCTGTATCAATAAAAATATAAGGTTCTCCATTAAAAGTAATAGGAGTATCAATGGCATCTCGAGTAGTACCTGGAATATCGCTTACAATAACTCTCTTTTCTCCTAAAATTTTATTAATTAACGAAGACTTACCTACATTGGGTTTTCCAATTACAGCAATTTTTATAGCCTCTTCTTTTTCTTCTATAGAAACAGGTGGAAAATGTTTTACGACTTTATCTAACATGTCTCCTAATCCTAATCCCTGTCCTGCAGAAATAGGAATAGGATCCCCTAGACCCAAATTATAAAATTCATAAATTTCTAATGGTTCTGTCCGCATATTGTCTACTTTATTCACAATAAGAAGAACAGGCTTTTGAGTTTTACGTAACAGATGAGCAACATGAGCATCTGAATCCGTTAATCCTTGTTTAGCATCTACTAAAAAAAGAATAACATCTGCTGTATCAATAGCAATTTCAGCTTGTTTACGCATTTCCTGTAATATTAAATCTGATGTTTCTGGTTCAATTCCCCCTGTATCGATTAAAGTAAATTGATAATTTAACCACTCCACATCTGTATAAATTCGATCCCTCGTTACTCCTGGGGTATCTTCTACAATAGAAATTCGGGATCCAGCTAATTTATTAAATAAAGTTGATTTACCTACATTTGGTCGTCCTACGACAGCTACAATTGGTTTATGCATTGGTATTCTCCTTTGTATTCAAAATATAATATAAATCAAAACGCATCGTATTGATATTTTACAATAACAACAAAAACCTATAAAGTATTTTTTAAAATGCCAAAATGAGAAAATAAATTTTAATATTGTTTTTCATTTCTTTAATTCTATAATAGCTGCTAAACTTCCTCTTTTTCCTTGATGTCCCCGATGAGAAAAAAAATGATCTTTATAACATTGAGTACATAGCTTCATAATAGAAATATGTGTTTTTTCAATACCTGCTTCTAGCAGAATTTGTTGGTTTGTTTTCCATAAATCAATATTATATTTTCCATTTTCCCATGATTGTATCCAGTTATCACCTGTAATTTGTTGTTGAAAAATTTGAGCAACTGGTTGATCTACTTCAAAACAACAAGGACCAATAGAAGGACCAATGCCTACTAAAAGATCTTCAGGATTTGAATGATATACGGATTGAAATGTTTGTACCATTTTACTTGCTATCCTATTTACTGTACCTCTCCAACCTGCATGAGCTAAACCCACAACTTTTTGCATAGGATCTAAAAAGAACAACGGAACACAGTCCGCATACAAGGTAACTAAAGGCACTTCAGGCTCATTCGTAATTAAACCATCAATACCTTTTATATCGCTTTTTTTCATATAACCCTTTCCACAATCTTTTTTAGTAGCACAATAAATATGTGTTTTATGAATTTGATCTGAAAAAACTAAATTTTGTTCATTAACATTTAAAACAGAACAAAACTTTTTATAATTATCATATACATTATTTATACAATCACCAGAATAAAAACCTAAATTTAATGATGTAAAAATACCTTGACTTACACCACCATGTCGGGTACTAAATCCATGATAAACCATTTTGGTATGATCGAAAGCGGGAAAAGATAAATAATATAAATTATTTTTTTTATGTAATATATAATTATCATTTTGAATAGGTATGTTCAAACTCCTCTTCCTTCCCTAAATAAATACAATAAAAATTATAACATAAAGGCATTTTTAATAAGATTTATTTTTTTCTCATTATTATATTCAATAATTTCTACTACATCAAAACGACAACTAGTATTATATAAATAATGTTGTTTTAAATAATAAAGTGCTACTTTAGAAATAGTTTTTTGTTTGATCTTATTTACAGCTTCCCTAGGATATCCATAATTTAAAGAACGTCTATACTTTACTTCTATAAATACAAGATATTCTTGATCACGTGCAATTAAATCAATTTCTCCTAATTTACATCTGAAATTTTTTGAAAGTATAATATAACCTAATGATTGCAAATAAGAAGCTGCTATTTCTTCACCACACTGGCCAATAAGTCTATAATTTTTCATTATATTCATCCTATCATCCTATTTCCTTTAATTGTATCTAAATCTTGAATAAAAATCAAGATTTCTGCTATAATTTCATATAATTCAGGAGGAATTTCTTGTCCAATATCTAATTGTAATAAGGTTTCTACTAAACAGGAATCTTCATAGGTAGGAATACTATGCGTAGCACCTTTTTCAAGAATATGATCGGCTAGGACACCTTTTCCTTTTGCAATAATTTTTGGTGCTGTATCTTTAGGATTATACTTTAAAGCAGCAACTTTTTTAATGACCTTTTTCATTATATCACACCTTTTTATCAAAAGAATATGGATTATTATTTTCTATGGATTTTTCCTGTATATTTTGTTTATTTATTAATTCTATTACGGATGATGAATCTTTATTAACAATAGATACTTTGCCTTGTAAGATATAACCTTTATGATACAATGCTTGTTGTAATATATTCATTTTTTCTTTTAATAAAGGTTCTATATCTTTATTTTTAATTTTAAATTCACAGTATACTTGATCTATATTTTTTTGAATAAAAATATCTATAGAGCCTAAAGTTTTTAGGTCAAGAGATAATAAGGCTGTAACTATTTGTTTTTTTCCCTTTTCTTTCTTTTTATTTCTAAACAAATATAGTTCTCCTGTAGATATGTCATTTATAAACTGTAACGGAATCAGAAAATAATGTTCATAATGATTAAATGTGTTTAAAAATTCAATCCCCTGTCTAAAATGTTGAAGTTCTGTTTTTATATTTTCTAAATTAGGTTCTAGAGATCCTAATCCTTGATTTTCTATTTTTAAAAAACCCTTTTCTAATATAGAAATTTTTTGATATAATTCTTGATAATAGTTCTGTAATTTATTAGGTTGTATAAGATCTTTGGGTTTTATAGGGGGATGATTGTACCACTCTAAATTATATTCTTTTTTGGGGGTTCTCAGGAAATCCCTTACTAATTTTGAATTTTCTTTTGTTTCCTTTAGTAATTCATAAAATAACATAAGATTTTCATCTTTTTGTAATAGTTTTATTATAGGTGTATCTTTAAGCAACTGACATTTACTAATGAGAGTAGACAAGGATACGTTTTCAAGAGTAATTTTTTCGGAACCTATTTTTTCGGATAAATTATACTGCTGTATATATTTTTCAAATATTGAAATGATATTTTGTCTTTGTTGTTGTTGATATTGTATCCATTCAAATCTTAAATTTTCTTTTAAAGATAAATCCGTATTTTGAGTTATTTTTTGAAAAAGTGTTTCTAATTCATTTCCTAATGGTATTTTTGTAATAATGTAATTTTGAAATCCAACAATATTTTCTTTTGTAAAAGGAATATTATTTTTTATAAAAAAAAGAAAATGTTCTATTTTAGGTTGTTCTGTTATATGTGTATAAAATAAAGCTTTTTGAATATGATTTCGATCAATAGGTAATTGGTAATCTAATAAAGTCTCTACGATCTGTATATTTTTCTGACTAGATACTATATTAGCTCTTTCAAGAACTTGTAATATAAAATTATATTTTGTTGTATTTGAAGATTCTTGTTGCAATGGTTTTAAAACAATTTGATTATTAGCTAAAGAACATATTTGAAAATATAATTTTTCTCCAATCTGTGCATTTAAAAGATTATCAATATATGCCTTCATTTTTTGTCCACTATTCAATTGAAGTAATATTTCATTTTCTAATATCTCTAAAACGGTTCCTTGTATAATATCACCTTTATGATAAAAGGGTAATGGTTCATGTGATTCAGTAGTAGAAGTATTGTATTCCATAAAAGATACAATACATGAATCTGGATCAATACGCATATATGTTCTCCTTCCTATCAAAATGTTCTTGAAATATGAAAACTTCTACGATGAATAGGAGATAAACCATGTACTTTAATAGCATCTAAATGTTCTTTTGTGCCATAGCCCTTATGATTAGCAAAACCATATACAGGATATAATTGATCCCATCGTTCCATAAGATGATCTCGTGTTACTTTTGCAATAATACTAGACGCAGCAATAGAAGCACTTTTTTGATCACCTTTAATAATTTTTTCTTGTTGAATAGGTAAACTAGGAAGTATAAGAGCATCAATTAACAAAATCTCTGGTTTAGTTTTTAAATTTAAAACAGCTTCTTGCATCGCTTGTTTTGTAGCTTGCAAAATATTAATTTGATCAATAGTTTCTGGATCAACAATACCTACCCCTATATCAATGGCCACTGATTGTATTTTTTTATATAAATTTTCACGAATACTAGTAGAAATTTTTTTAGAATCATTTAATTGAGGGATATGAATTTTAGGTGGTAAAATCACAGCAGCAGCTACTACTGGTCCAGCTAATGGACCTCTTCCAGCTTCATCAATACCCGCTATAAGGAATTGATTTTTTAAATAATATTTTTCTTCATATTTCCAAAGTGCTTTTAATCGTTGTTGTTCTTTTTTTTGTTGTTCTAATTGTTTTTTATATTGTTGTACTAATCGTTTAACTCCTTTTCTAGAGTCTTTTTCTAAATAATATAATACCTTGGGTAAATTATCCAAAGTTGTATTCTTTAATTCTTCTTCAATCATAGCTATCGTTTTTTGTTTCGTCATCATTTCATTCTCCTTTATAATATATATCGGAAGAACGATCTATTTTCTTCAATAGAAAAAATGCAGCTAAGCTGCATTTAAATTGCGTTTTATTTAGTATTAGAAGGAATCTCTAAAGTAAAACGACCTAATCGCCCTCCACGAAATTCATCAAAAAGTACCTGTGCTGTACGCAGAGTATCTATTTCATTACCACTTTGTAAGAAACCACGATTTCTTCCTATATATAAGAAAATATCTAAAGGTTTAGAAGATAGTTGATTCTCATTTATAGAATATCGTTGTGATAAAGCTTTAGGATAAGCTATTTTAAAAAAACTAATAAATTCTAAGGCTAGTTGTTCAATATCTAAAATATCATCCTTTATTGCTCCTGTAAAAGCTAATTTAAGCCCAACATCAAGATCTTCAAATTTAGGCCATAAAATACCTGGAGTATCTAATAACTCAAAATCTTTTTTGATTTTAATCCATTGTTTTCCACGTGTTATTCCAGGACGATCTCCTGTTTTAGCTGTTGTTTTTCCAACTAACTTATTAATGAATGTAGATTTTCCTACATTAGGAATTCCAACCACCATAGCTCGAATAGGACGAAAGAGACGACCTCTTTGACGATCTTTTTCGATTTTATGTTGAAGCATATTTCTAGCTTGTTCTACTACTTCTCCAATTCCTTTACCAGTAATAGAATTAACTAAAATTACTCCGTATCCTTGTTGTTCAAAATATTGTTTCCATTCATTATTTCTTTTTTCATCTGCAAGATCACTTTTATTCATCACAATAATACGCGGTTTATTATTTGCTAGTTGATCTAAATCAGGATTTTTACTACTCATTGGAATACGTGCATCAATTAATTCAATAATTATATCTACTAGTTTTAAATTTTCAATAATTATGCGTTTTGTTTTGGTCATATGCCCAGGATACCACTGTATATTCATTTCTTTTACCCACTTTCTTTATAACTTTCTTATGCTTTTTAAAGGCCATATACGTATCCATGCTTTACCGAAAATTTTAGACTTTTCTATAGTTCCTACATCGTAAAATCGACTATCCGAACTATGATCACGATTATCTCCTAGAACAAAATAATGATTTTTAGGAATTGTAAAGGGATAAGTAATATTTCCTTTTGTCTTCCATGATTTTGTAATATATGGTTCTTGTAGAGGATGTCCATTAATATAAATTGCACCTTCTTTTATATCAATAACTTCTCCAGGTAAACCAATAATTCTTTTAATATATTTTTTACTAGGATCTTTTTGATATGGAAAAACGATAATATCTCCATATTGAGGATTTTTAAAATAATAAATAAATTTATTGATGATGATAGCATCTTTATGACGTAAAGTAGGTTCCATAGAGTAACCATCTATTTTTGTATTTTGAATAATAAAGGTAATAATTAAATATGATATTATAAATGCAATAAAAACTTCCCATATTAACGTAGCAATGGGTGAAATAAAAGAAGGTTCACTAGTATCTTCTAATAATCTAGTCATTGATATACCTACTTTCTATGTACACAAAAAGGGACTTTTTCAGTCCCTTTTATTATAGTACTTCTTTTACTTTTGCAGCTTTACCTACACGTTTACGTATATAGTTTAATTTTGCTCTTCTTACTTTTCCTTTTCTCACAACTTCGATTCGATCAATATTTGGAGAATGAACTGGCCAAGTTCTTTCTACACCTACACCATAAGAAATTCTTCTTACAGTAAAAGTTTCACGAACACCGCCATTTTGTTTTTTTAGAACAACACCTTCAAACATTTGTAATCTTTCTCGGTTTCCTTCTCGTACTTTTGCATATACTCGAACAGTATCACCTACATTAAAATCAGCGATATCTTGTCGTAATTGTTCTTGCTCTATTTTTTGAATAATTTCGTTCATGAGTTACCCTCCTTCCATCTTAGACGTTCTTGATTACTTAGTAGTATCAGAGGACCGCCGTACTCACAGTAATAAAGTTTATCATACTTTTTTCAAGAAAGCAATCTTTTTATTAATATTTTAAAATTTTTTCATAAAACCTAATCGTAATATATTTATAAGGAGCTTATCTTTTTATTATAAAAGTACTATAAAAATATTTTTAACTTTCTTTTATCGATTTTATCCAATCCCAATCTTGTTTACTCAAGTTTGCTTTTTCTAATAAATCAGGTCGTCGTTTCATAGTACGAAGTAAGGATTGTTGACGACGCCAATTCTCAATTTTTTCATGATGACCAGAAAGTAATATTTCTGGAACCGGTTGATCAAGAAAAATAGATGGACGCGTATATTGTGGATATTCTAATAAAGAATCAGTAAAAGATTCTTGTTGAAAAGAAGCTTCTTTTCCAAGAACTCCAGGAATCAATCGAGCAATAGAATCAATGATACATATTGCAGCTAATTCTCCACCTGTTAATACAAAATCTCCAATGGAGACTTCATCTGTGACAATAGTATCAATTATCCGTTCATCAACACCTTCGTAATGACCACATAAAAAAATTAATTCTTTTTCTTTTGAAAAAGAAAAAGCCATTTCTTGATTAAAAGTTTTCCCTTGGGGGCTCATATAAAGAACNCTTGGTTTTTTTTGAATGTTACTTACAATACTATTATAAGCATCAAAAATAGGAGGCGCTTGCATCACCATTCCAGGNCCTCCGCCATATGGGTAGTCATCTACTTGTCCATGTTTATTTTTAGAAAAATCACGGATATTAATACATTCTATTTGAATAATATTTTTTTCCTGAGCTTTCCCTAAAATACTATAACTAAGAGTGCTTTGAATCATCTCAGGAAATAATGTTAAAATATAGAATTTCACAATTCTTCCAGCCCTTCTAGTAAAGAAACGACTATTTTTTGATTGTTAATATCAACTTTCTTAATACATTGATGAATAGCAGGGAGCAAAAGAGGTTTGTTAGAAGGTTTTTGAGGATCTTGTACTACGTAAACATCATTACTACCAGTAAAGATAATATCAACAATTTCTCCTAAATATACATTTTCTACAGTAAATACTTGTAAACCATATAAATCTCCAATATAATACTGATTTTCTTCTAAAGGAAGTGCTTTTGATCTAGGAATTTCTATGATCGCTCCTTTAAGTATTTCTGCTTCATTCATAGATGAAATTTCTTTTAATTTTAAAAGGATACATTGCTTATGATATTGTATTTGTTCAATAGTATATTCTTTTCGATCTTCGTTATGACGAAGGAAGACAGAATTTAATTTTTCATATCGAGTAGGATCATCAGTGGTAGGAATAATTTTTATAACTCCTCGAATACCATGAGTATTCACAACATTTCCAATTTCTATATATTTTTCCATTGACTTTTACTCCTTATTTCTCACCTTTTTTATTCAGAAAAAGGTTAGGATATCCTAACCTTTATTGTAAAATTTCTACTACTACTCGCTTATTTTCTTTAGTTGCGGCTGCTTTAACTACCGTACGAATCGCTTTTGCAATTCGACCTTGTTTACCAATTACTTTTCCCATATCATCTGAAGCTACTTTTAGCTCCAAAATAATAGAACGTTCTCCTTCGATTTCATTGACATGAACTTCTTCAGGATGGTCTACTAAGGCTTTTGCGATCGTTTCTACTAAATCTTTCAATAGCCACACCTCCTAACCTTTTGTGTCTTACATTACTGTAACACGCCTGCTTTTTTAAGTAGTGCTCTTACGGTATCAGAGGGTTGAGCTCCATTTTGAATCCATTTTTTTGCTAACTCTTCATTCACCTTTAATTCAATTGGATCTTTAGTAGGATTATAATATCCAAGTTCTTCTATAAATTTCCCATTTCTAGGAGATCGAGAATCAGCTACAATAATTCTATAAAAAGGGGATTTTTTAGCTCCCATTCTTTTTAATCTAATTTTCACTGCCATTACATGTTCACCTCCTTTGTTTAGATACTATTATTTAGAAAAAAGGGAATTTAGCTTTCCCTCTTTTTCCTTTCATCATACCAGAAAACTGTTTCATCATCTTACGAGTTTGTTCAAATTGCTTAACTAATTTATTTACTTCTTGTATATTTAATCCGCATCCTTCAGCAATGCGACGTTTTCTGGAACTATTTAAAAGTACTGGATTTCTTCTTTCGTCTGGAGTCATCGATAATATAATAGCTTCTACTCTTGCAATTTCTTTTTCATCAATTTCAATATCTGCCATTTGTTGATTGATACCAGGAATCATACCAATTAATTGGTTTAAAGGTCCCATTTTTTTTACTTGCTGCATTTGATCCAGAAAATCTTCAAAAGAAAATTCAGCAGTACGTATTTTTTGTTCTAATTCAGCAGCTTTTTTTTCATCTATATTATCTTGTGCCTTTTCAATAAGTGTTAAAATATCACCCATACCTAAAATACGTGAAGCCATACGATCAGGATGAAAAGGTTGTAAATCAGTTAATTTTTCACCCATACCTACAAATTTAATTGGTTTTTGAGTAACAGAACGTACTGATAAAGCAGCTCCACCTCTTGAATCTCCATCTAATTTTGTTAATATAACGCCATCAATTTCTAATAAATTATTAAAATGTTCAGCTACGTTTACAGCATCCTGTCCTGTCATCGCATCTACAATTAATAATATTTCTTGAGGTTTTACAGCTTTTTTAATATCTTGTAGTTCATTCATCATAGCTTCATCAATATGCAAACGACCGGCTGTATCAATTAAAATAACATCATTGTTATTAGAAATTCCATGAGAAATAGCAGCCTTAGCAATATCTACAGGTTGATGACCATCTCCCATAGAAAATACAGGTAATCCTAATTGTTCTCCTACAATTTGAAGTTGTTTAATAGCAGCAGGTCGATAAACATCACAAGCAACAAGCAGAGGACGCTTACCTTGTTTTTTAAGGAGGCCACCTAGTTTTGCTGTAGTTGTTGTTTTACCAGCTCCTTGAAGCCCTACCATCATATAAACAGTAGGAGGAGTAGATGTAAATGTTAATTTACTATTAGTACTTCCCATCAGATTAATTAATTCTTCATTTACAATTTTTATTACTTGTTGTCCAGGAGAGAGACTTTCCATAACCTCCTGTCCAACAGCTCGTAATTCAATATTTTTAATAAAAGTTTTAACTACTTTAAAATTAACATCTGCTTCTAAAAGAGCTAATCTGACTTCACGTAAAGCTGTTTTGACATCTTTTTCAGTTAATTTTCCTTTACTCTTTAATTGTTTAAATACGCCTTGCAGCTTATCTGATAAACTTTCAAAAGCCATGAATCAGCCTCCTAGCTATTGTTCTAAAATTTGATTAATGATTTTTTCTATATTTTGAATTTCTAATAAATATTCATTAGTGAAATGGTCCTCTTTTATAAGATGTTTTTTAATTTTTTCTGTACTAATTAAAATTTTTTCTGCTAATTTTTTTTGTGTTCTAAATCGTTGTAATAATTGTAACCGTTCTTCATATTCATAAAGCGATTTTTCACAACGTTTTAATGTGTCATAAACACCTTGACGACTAATTTTAAGATTTTTAGAAATTTCTCCCAATGATAAATCATTTTGATAGTATAACTCATAAATATTTTGTTGATGAGGAGTCAAAAGTTCTCCATAAAAATCATATAACAAAGTAATTTCTAACAATTTATTCATAGTATCACCGTAAAGTATTTTCCCTTTACAGATAGATTTTAAAGGAAAAATATCTTTTTGTCAAGACTAATTTTATTGATTATTAAAATGTTGGAAAAGTGCTTGTGAAAATTGTGTTGGATTAAAAGGTTGTAAATCATCTATACCTTCTCCTACCCCAATATATCGAACTGGAATATCTAATTCAGACTTAATAGATAATACAATACCTCCTTTAGCTGTACCATCTAATTTTGTTAAAATAATACCTGTAATATCCGCTACTTCCTGAAATAATTTAGCTTGTTGTAAAGCATTTTGTCCTGTTGTACTATCTAATACTAACAATACTTCTTTTCTAGCTTCAGGATATTCACGATTGATAATTCGAAATAGCTTTTTAAGTTCTTCCATAAGATTCTTTTTATTATGCAATCGACCTGCTGTATCACAAATTAATACATCTGTTTTTCTAGACTTTGCAGCTTGAATTGCATCATAAATAACAGCACCAGGATCTGATCCTTCTTGATGATGGATAACATCTACACCTGTTCGATCTCCCCATATTTTTAATTGATCGATAGCCGCTGCACGAAAAGTATCAGCTGCTGCTAATAATACTTTTTTATTATTATTTTTAATTTGATATGCCAATTTACCAATAGTTGTTGTTTTACCAACACCATTTACTCCAATCACTAAAATTATTAATGGAGTATCGTCTAAATTAAGTGTTCCAGTATCTTTGTCTTCTAACATATTAGCGATAATTTTAGCAAGTATTTGTTTTAAATCTTCTGCTTCCGTAATTTTTTGTTTTTTTACTTCTTCACGTAATATTTCTATAATTTTCATAGTAGTTGATACTCCAATATCTGCTACTATAAGAGCTTCTTCCAGTTCTTCAAATAATTCTTCATCAATTTTTTGAAAGGATTTTAAAACTTGATCAACACCACCTAGAATATTTTCTCTGGTTTTGGTCAACCCTTTTACTAAAGTAGAAAAGAAACCTTTCTTTTTGGGTTCTTCTAGCTCCTCATTTTCTTTTTCTGTTGTTATTTTTTCTATAGATTGTTTTTCTTCTGTTTTTTTACTTTCTGATTGTATTTCAACAAAAGATTCTTCAAGTTTCATTTCTGATGTTTCTTTTTTAGAAATTACTTCTTCATTGTTAAATAATGATTTATCTAAACTAGAAAAATCATTATAATCTGTATTATTTTCTAGATCATTATTAACTTCTACATCATTTTTTAAAACTTCTTCTTTTCCTTCCATGCTTTTTTTAGGTTCTTTTTTAAATAGTTTTTTAAAAAAGTTCATACATAAATTCTCCTTTATTTATATTCTAACATCATTTTTAAATATAGTTTTACTAAATAATCCAGAGTCGTAATTAAATATTGTTTTATTAGTTACTATGAATTAATTAGTTGCTTCAGTTAATTTGACAGACACTAAAGTAGAAACACCTTGTTCTTGCATTGTAATTCCATATAAAGTATCTGCTACTTCCATTGTACCCTTACGATGAGTAATAACAATAAATTGAGTATCATTTGTAAATTCTTTCAAATATCGAGCATATCGATCCACGTTAGAGTCATCTAAAGCGGCTTCTATCTCATCTAAAATACAAAAAGGCGAAGGTCTAATTTTTAAAATAGCAAATAATAGAGCAATAGCTGTTAAGGCTCTTTCGCCACCAGATAATAACATCATATTTTGTAGCTTCTTTCCTGGAGGTTGTGCAATAATTTGAATTCCTGATTCTAATATATTATTTGAATCTATAAGTTCAACATAAGCTGTACCTCCACCAAAAAGTTCTTTAAAAACTTGATTGAAATAAAAAGAAATTTTTTTAAATTCTTGAGCGAATTGTTCTTCCATTGCTTTTGTTAAATTATCAATAATCTGATCTAAACTTTTTTCTGCATCTATAATATCTTGTTTTTGTTTAATTAAAAAATTATATCGTTCTTGCAAAGTAGTAAATTCTTCAACAGCATGAACATTAACAGGTCCTAAAGATTTAATAAACTGTTTTAATGCTTGAGCTTTTTCTTTTAGTGATGATAAACTAATATTTTCTTTTTTATATTTTTGAGCTGAGGAATAAGTCAATTCATATTCATTCCACATTCTATCATATAAAGTCGTTTTTTGTATCTCTAATTTAGATATATGATGTTCTAAATGAAATAATTCTTTTTGTAAAACCGTATGTTCTTCTACTTGTTCTTCTATTAATTTTTGTAGTTTTTGTCGTTGACTTTCTATATCTTTTTTTTGAATTTCCCATTCTTGTTCTTTTTTTTCTTCATCTTTTAATTGCGTTTGTATTTTTATTCTTTTATTTAAAAGCTCTTGAATAAAGTGCTCTTTAGATTGTTTTTCTTTTATTTTATTTTCTTTATTCTGTAAACATTGTTCTTTTTCATCTTTTAATTGTTTTAATTCTGCTTTTAATCGTTCTAAATAATTCATTATATTTTTTTGATTTTCACATAAAATAGAAATATCAATATGAAGTTGATTTATTACCTTAGCAAGTTTTTCTTGAGAAGAACGATCTATTTGCAAAGTACTTTCTTGTTGTTGAATCTTTGTTTCAATATCTTGTAAACACTGCTCATTTTCTGCTTGTCGTTTTTGTTCTTTATGTATCATCTCTTGTGCTTCTTGTGACTGCTCTTTTAATTGAAGTTCTTCATTAAGAATATTGTTTTTTTCTTCTTTTAAAGTTTCAATTTGATTTTGAATATGATCAATTTGTCCTGATAATTCGATCTTTTCTACCATATTTTCTTGTTGTTGTTGAATTAATTCTTCTAATATATTATCTTTTTCTTTTAATCTTACTTCTATATCAGAAATTTTTTGATGTGTTTGTTGTACTTGCTTTTCTAACAGTATTACTCTTTCGGTAGTATCTTTAAGTTGACGAGCACGAGAAAAAACATTTGTATTTTTATTAGATATACTTCCACCTGTTAAAGAGCCACCAGGATTTAACACCTCTCCTTCTAACGTTACAATACGATATCGGTATCTTAACTTTTTAGCAAGAATGATTCCATATTGTAAGTTTTCTACAATGATAATTCGACCTAATAAATACGTCATAATAGAATCATATATAGGATTATAAGTAATAAGATCTGAGGCAATACCTAACACGCCCTGATATTGAAGAATTTTAGATTTTTCAGATCCTATTTTTCTTCCGTTTATAGAGTTTAATGGTAAAAAGGTAGCTCGACCTAGTTGATGTTTTTTCAAATATTCTATAGCTATTTGAGCAATATTTTCTGTTTCCGTAATAATATTTTGAACATTACTTCCTAAAGCAATCTCATATGCAATTTCATATCCTTTTGGTACATGAATTAAATCAGCAACAACACCATGAATATCACACCATTCATTAGGTTTTTGCTTTTTTAAAGATAAAATGCTTTTTACACTTCGATAAAATCCCTCATAATCTTTTGTCATCTCTTCTAATAATTTCTGACGAGATTGTAGTTTATGAAATTCTTCTTGTAATCTATGATATTGATTTTGATATTGTTGTAATTGAGATAGTTCGTTCTTTTTTTCATGTTCTAAAGAACTTTTTGTTATTGTTAGTTCTTGAATAGTTGCTCTTAAGGAATCTAGCTTATTTTCAAAAGTATCTTTTTGAGTATTTTTAAGATGTATTTGATACAGTAATGATTTTTTTGTTTTATCTACATATTCATGTCTTTGTTGAATATGTTCATAAATTGTTTCTAATCGTTCTATTTTACTTTTAATTTCAGAACGTTGATTTAAATTTTCTATCATATCCGCTTTTAATTGTTCTACTTGTTCTGCATTACTAGACATAGTAGCAAGCATTTGTTTTTGTTTTTTTTCATTTATTTTTAATATTTCTTCTTTGCTTTTAAATTGAAGTTGTAAACCTTGATATTGACTTTTATACTGTTTTTGCTCATTATTTTTTGACATTAATTTAGAATTAATTTGTTTTTCTTCTCTATCTAATCGTTTGATTTCTTGATATAGGTATTCTTTTTTTTGCTCTTGAATTTTTTCTTGTAAAATATTCTCTTCCAGTAAAGATTGTATTTTTTTAATCTCTTCCCTACAGAAATGTAATTTTTTTTCTAGAATTTCAGTATCTTTGATCTGATCTGCTTGATTTTTTTTCAGTATACTTTGATTCTGAGATAATTGTTCAATTTGATTTTCTACCGTTTGCAAATCCATTAATAATTTTTCATTTTGTTTTGAAATTGTTAAAGCTTCTTTTAAAAAAATATTGGCTTCAATAGTTTTTAATTGTTCACGTTTGTCTAAATATTTCTTTGCTTTTTGAGCTTGTTCTTTTAAAGGAAGTAGCTGCTTTTCTATTTCATATAAAATATCTGTTACACGTAATAAATTATTTTTTTCTTCTTCTAATTTTTTTTCCGCTTGTTGTTTTCTAGTTTTATACTTTACAATTCCTACAGCTTCTTCGAAAAGTTGTCTACGATCATCTGGTTTTGTACTAAGAATTTTATCAATTTGTCCCTGACCTATAATAGAATACCCTTCTTTACCAATACCAGTGTCCATAAATAATTCATGGATATCTCGTAAACGACAAGATGATCGATTAATAAAATATTCACTTTCTCCAGAACGATATACCCTTCGTGTAACGGTTACTTCTTCAAATTCAATGGGTAATAAATTTGCACTATTATCAATAACAAGAGAAACTTGGGCAAAGCCTAATGGTTTACGATTTTGAGTGCCAGCAAAAATAACATCTTCCATTTTAGAACCTCGTAAAGTTTTGATACTTTGTTCTCCTAAAACCCAACGAACCGCATCTGCTACATTACTTTTCCCACTACCATTAGGACCTACTACTGCAGTAATTCCATTATTAAATTCAAAGGTTAATTTGTCTGCAAATGACTTAAATCCTTGAATTTCTAATTTTTTTAAATACATAAGGATTCACTTCCATATTTAAATGTTTTTCATAGCTTTCCATGCTGCTTTTTGTTCCGCTTCTTTTTTACTTCGTCCCNTTCCTAAACCTAACACTTTATTTTTATGAGAAACTTGTACAACAAAACGCTTATTGTGATCAGGACCTATTTCTTCTAGCACTTCATATTCTATAGGGATTGTACTATATTTTTGAATTTGTTCTTGTAAAGATGTTTTATAATCAATAAAAGAATGATGAGTTTTAGTTATATGACAAAGTAAATGATCATAAACATACGTTCTTGCATTATCTATATTACTATCTATATATATAGCACCTATAATAGCTTCAAAAACATCACATAAAATAGAATCTCTCTCTCTACCACCGGTTAATTCTTCTCCCTTTCCCAAATATAAGTAAGTGCCTATATTAATTCTACGAGCAGCTTCTGCTAATGAAAGTTCACACACAATACTAGCTCTTAATTTTGTTAATTCTCCTTCTTTTAGATTTGTATATTCTTTATATAAATAATCACTAACAATTAATTCTAACACCGCATCTCCTAAAAATTCTAAACGTTCATTATGCCCTATCGTATAATTTTTCTTTTCATTAACAAAGGAACGATGAGTTAAGGCTTGTTTTAATAAACTTTTATTATTAAAAAAATAATTAATTTTTTTTTCAAAAGATTTGATTTCTCTATTGTTTACTGTTCTTTTCATAAGAACCTCCTAGACTATGAAATGCTTAAAATAAAAGTCCCGTTAAACAGGACTTTTATTTTAAGCATTTGCATTTTTAATATATTCTACTACATCTGATACAGTTGATATTTGTTCAGCATCTTCATTAGATATTTCCAAATCAAATTCTTCTTCTAAAGCCATAATAATTTGAAAAATATCTAACGAATCTGCACCTAAGTCATCTTCAAAAGATGTCTCTTCTGTGATATCAGATTCAGGAACATTTAGTTGTTCAGCAATAATTTGACGTATTGTTTCAAATTCCATTTAAAAATCTCCTTTCATACTTATGTTTTAAAATTACATTGTATAATTGATTGAATTATAAAATTGATATTTTGATAATAGTATATACATTTTAAATCGTCAATATGAACTTTATTCAATAATTGAATTTTGGATCTTACTTACAATATCTTGCTCTGTAAAACGTATACATTGTTTAATAGCACTATAAATTGCTTTATGATTAGAACTTCCATGTGCTTTAACTACTAACCCTTGAAGGCCTAATAAAGGTGCTCCTCCATATTCAGTATAATCAAAGCGTTTTTTAATATTCTTAAAAGAAGATTTTAACATAAATGCTCCTATTTTAGAAAGTGGAGTTTTTAGCAGTTCTTCTTTTAATATATCAAATAAAGATTGTCCAAAGCCTTCTGTATATTTAAGAATAATATTTCCTATAAAAGCATCACAAACAATAACATCTGCTACACCATATGAAATATCTCTTGCTTCAACATTACCAATAAAATTAAGGGGTGAATCTTCTAATAATTGATACGCTGCCTTTGTCACTTCATTTCCCTTTTCTTTTTCTACACCTATGTTTACAAGACCTATTTTAGGATTAGGTATATTTAATATATTTTCCATATAAATAGAACCCATATAAGCAAATTGTGCCAAATAAGAAGGTTTAGCATCAACATTTGCACCACAATCAATTAATAAAGAAAAACCATTTTTATGTGGAATAAGAGGAGCTAACGCAGGTCTTTGTACTTTAGGAATTCTTCCTACTAAAAAAGTACCACCAGCTAACAAAGCACCTGTATTTCCAGCAGATATAAAAGCGTCTACTTTTTTTTCTTTTAATAATCGTAGTCCTATAACCATAGAAGAATCTTTTTTAGATCGAATAGCAGCAACTGGCGAATCTTCATTTGTAATTGTTTCGTATGCTGGAATTACTTTTAATTGCTCTTCATTAAAAGTATATTTAGAAAGCTCTTTTTTTAAAACTTCAGGGTGACCTACTATTAATAATTTGAGAGGGAAATCTTGTAATGCTTGTACACAACCTTTTACAATTTCTGTTGGTGCATAATCTCCACCCATTCCGTCTACTGCAATAATTATTTTTTTATTCATTCATATCATCCTATCTTTAAATAGAAAATATGTATCGTTTTCAATACATATTTGAATATATAAACGTGTACATTGTTTTAAATATATCCATCTAATACTATAAAATTATTATAAAATATAGTTTCATTTCTTATATAATTTGTAATAAGTGTATATTTTATTGGATATCTATAATATACTAGAATTTGCTAAAAGTTTCAATATGAAGATAGGAAAAGCAGAAAAATATTTTCATAACGTAATAAAAGACAGCTAATAGCTGCCTTTTATTCATTATTAATCTACATCTACCACAACTCTTTTATTATAAGTGCCACAAGATTTACAAACTCGATGAGGCATCATTAGTTCTCCACATTTGCTACATTTGGATAAATTAGGAGTTGTTAGTTTCCAATTTGCTCTTCGTTGATTTCTTTTTGCTTTTGAAGTTTTACGCTTAGGTACTGCCATTTTTACACCTCCTTATCTTTCGAAAAAAGAGATTTTAAGCTTTCAAATCGTGGATCGATTTCATTTTCACTACAATTACATTGAGTAATATTTAAATTACTTCCACAATGTGTACAAAGCCCTTTACATTTTTCACTACATACTATTTTCATAGGAGTATGTAGCAATACCTCATCCATAATTGGAGGTAATAAATCTATAGTATGCTCTTTTATCGGATATATTTCTTCATCATTCTCTTTTTCAACTATCAATTGTTGAGTAAAGAATTTTTTCATAGGAATTTTAATTTGCTTGTTTGTAAGTCTAAGACACCTATCACAGGGTGCCTGTATAGTTATTATTGCTTGACCTTCAAAATATAGCCTAGATATATTTTCATTTATCAAAGTACCTTTTATTTTTATTGGTTCACTTACATGTATCCTTTTATCTAATAAACGAATTTGTTCCATAGGAATCAATAAATCAATTTCCATGGATGCTCCTTCTTTATAAAGAATATCTGTAATATCAATTACCATATAAATCACTCCTGAAGGTCTACTTTAGTTATTATACATACGAGATTATAGTTTGTCAACCAATTATTTTTTCAATAATTCTTTTGTTTCTCTTGCAATCATTAATTCTTCATTGGTAGGTACTACTAACGAACGAACCTTTGCACCGTCCTTAGAAAAATCGCGTTCAATTCCGTGACAATCATTTTTTTCATCATCTACTTCAACACCTAAGTATCCTAAATAAGAACAAATATTTTTTCTAGCTTCTCCATTGTTTTCACCAAGTCCAGCTGTAAAAACAATAGCATCAACACCATTCATAGAAGCCGCATAAGCACCAATGTATTTTGCTACTCGATATTCAAAAACATCCATAGCTGCTTGAGCCTCAGTATTTCCTTGTTTCATAGCACTTTCAACATCTCTAAAGTCACTAGATACTTGTGATAATCCTAGTATACCAGATTTTTTATTTAAAATATCCATAATTTCTTCAATATTTAACTTTTCCTTTTCTGATAAGTAGGAAATAACAGCAGGATCAATATCTCCACTTCTTGTTCCCATTACTAAACCTTCTAACGGTGTGAAACCCATACTAGTATCCATAGATTTTCCATTCTTAACAGCACAAATACTAGCACCGTTACCCAAATGACAAACAATAGTTTTTAATTCTTCAACAGGTTTTCCTAGAATTTCTGCTGTACGATAAGCTACATATTTATGAGATGTTCCATGAAATCCATATTTTCGAACTTTATATTTTTTATACATTTCATAAGGAATAGCATATAAATAAGATTTTACAGGCATCGTTTGATGAAAAGCCGTATCAAATACAGCAACCATCGGTGTATTGGGCATTAACTCTTCACATGCATTAATTCCAATTAAATTAGCNGGATTATGTAAAGGAGCTAATTCTATACAATCTTCAATCGCTTGTTTAACTTNATCAGTAATAAGAACAGAACTACTAAAAGATTCACCACCATGTACAACTCGATGCCCTACAGCTGCAATTTCATCCATGTTTTTAATAACTCCATGTTCCTCATTAGTTAAAGCATCAATTACTAGTTGTACAGCAACTGTATGATTTTTCATAGGAATATCTTTAATAATAGTCTCTTTATCTTGAGGAGTATGTTTTATTCTAGACCCTTCAATTCCAATTCGTTCACAAAGACCTTTTGCTAGAGCTACCTCATTTGTCATATCAATTAATTGATACTTTAATGAAGAACTTCCACAATTAATAACAAGAACTTTCATTTCTATCTCTCCTTATTTTTTCTTACAATTTATTATATAATAACTAATTATTTATTTGGATAATTGTGCTTGAACAGCTGTAATCGCTACAACACCCACAATATCTTCTGCACTACATCCTCTAGATAAATCATTAACAGGCTTAGCAATTCCTTGTGTGATAGGACCATAAGCATCTGCTTTTGCTAATCTTTGAGTTAATTTATAACCTATATTACCTGCGTCTAAATCAGGGAAAACTAAAACATTAGCATGACCAGCAATTTCACTATTAGGTGCTTTAGCTTGTCCAACACTAGGAACAATAGCTGCATCTAGTTGGAATTCTCCATCTAATTTTAATTGAGGTGCTAATTCTTTTGCTTGCTTAGTAGCTTCAATAACTTTATCTACATCTGAATGTGATGCACTTCCTTTAGTTGAAAAAGATAACATTCCAACAATAGGCTCTTCTTCTACTAATTGTTCAAAAGATTTTGCAGAACTAATAGAAATAGCTGCTAATTCTTCTGCATTTGGATTAGGTACTAAACCAGCATCAGCAAAAATAAAAGTACCATTTGCACCATATTCACATTCTGGAACATCCATAATAAAGAATGCTGAAACTAATTTAGTTCCAGGAGCTGTTTTTAGAATTTGTAATGAAGGACGTAAAACATTAGCTGTAGAATTTACTGCTCCTGCAACCATTCCATCTGCTTTTGCTTTTTTTACCATCATAACACCAAAGTATAAAGGATCCTCTAAAAGTTCTTTTGCTTTTTCAACAGTCATTCCTTTATGTTTTCTTAATTCAACTAATGTAGTTATAAAATCATCAAGTGCTTCATAAGTTGTTGGATCAATAATAGAAACACCCTCTAATTGAAGACCTTTTCCTGCTTTTAAAATATTATCTTTGTTTCCAATTAAAATAACATTGGCTATTTTTTCTTTTAAAATTTGTTCTGCAGCTTCTAATGTTCTGCGTTCTAATGATTCTGGTAAAACAATAGTTTTAATTTCTTTCTTTGCTCTTTCTTTAATAGATTGTAAAAAATTCACAATTATAACCCCTTTCAAAGTATGTTCTCTCTTATTATAAACAAATTGCTTATTGTATACAATAGTCTTTCTTCAAAATTACTCATTTTTCTGTTTTGTATTTTATATTGACATAAAATTTGCTACATAGGATAATGATATATAACTTAAATTTTCTATGATTATTTTTTTGTTATTATAAAAAAATAATTTCATTCCTGTTTAATATTATAAAAAATGAAATGTGAGGATAAAATTATGAAAATAACCGGTATTATTGTCGAATATAATCCTTTTCACAATGGACACCTTTATCATTTACAAAAAACAAAACAACTAACTAAAGCAGATTATATTGTTGCTGTTATGAGCGGAAATTTTGTTCAACGAGGAGAACCAGCATGTATTAATAAATGGACTCGTACAAAAATGGCTTTACAAGCAGGAGTAGACCTCGTTCTTGAATTACCAGTTATTTATGCTACTGCTAGTGCTGAAACATTTGCCTGGGGAGCAATACAGATATTACAACAAACGGGTATTGTAAATTCTCTTTGTTTTGGAAGTGAAGATGGAAATTTAAATACTTTAAAAAAAATAGCAGAAATTTTATATAAAGAACCATTCCTATTTAAAAGAGAATTAAAAAAAAATTTAGACCAAGGGCTTAATTTCCCCAAAGCACGATCTAATGCTATCCAATATTATATTAAAATGACAGGAATAAAAACTCAATCGTGTATTAATGATATTCTATCTTCTCCTAATAATATTTTAGGCATCGAATATTTAAAAGCTTTATTAAAATTAAATAGTACTATAATACCCTATACTTTTTCTCGCATAGCTAATTCTTATCATTCTACATATACAAAAGGACCTATCTCTTCTGCTACAGCTATCCGAGAAAAAATTTTAAAAAATCATTTTTCTATATTGAAGCAAACAATGCCTTCTTTTGCATATCAACTCATAAAAGAAGAAATAGAAAACAAAAAAGCCCCTATTATTTATGATACTTTTTCTTCTATATTACAATATATACTTAGAACTTTATCTGCAACAGATCTTAGATCGTTTATGGAAATTTCTGAAGGATTAGAAAATCGTATTATGACAACAGGAAGTAAATACTTCACAATTTCTGAAATCATAGAAAATATGGCTACCAAAAGATATACCCAAACACGTATTTGTCGAGAATTACTTCATATTATTTTACAAATAAAAACCTCTGATATACTAAAATATAAGCAACAAGGAGGACCACAATATATACGTATTTTAGGTTTTCGCAAAGAAAGTCAACAAGCTCTCTCCCTGTTAAAATCTCACTGTTCTTTACCCATTATTTCGAACACAAAAAAATTTATGCAACAAGCTAATCCTTTACAAAAAAAGATGTTAAAACAAGAAATTTTAGCCACTGATATTTATACTTTAGGATACCCTAATTCATCCTATCGTATCAAAGGTTATGATTATACTATTCCAATTATTATTCAAGAATAATGCATATCCTTCTTATTCTAAAATATATAATATATAAAGAATAAAAAAGAAAGGAACATCATTATATGTTCTTGAATAAACAAAATTTTAAAAATCGAGTCTTACAAATATTCATCCTTATATTTGTAATAAATATTTTACTTTACGCAAAAATAGTAATAAGTGCTGCTCAAAAAGGACTATTATTATGGTTTAATACAGTACTTCCTTCTCTTTTCCCATTTTTTATTGGAACTCAATTTATGATTGACTTTGGACTGGTACAATGGATTGGTTATTTATTTGAACCTATTATGAAACCACTTTTTAAAATCCCTGGTGTTGGTGCCTTTGCATTGATTATGGGTATGATGTCAGGATATCCTATGGGAGCTACTATTACTGCTAATTTAGTTAAAAAAGGAGATTTAACTTCTATTGAAGGACAACGCTTATTAAGCGTATGCAATCAATCAGGCCCTCTTTTTATATTAGGAGTTGTCTCTGTAGGAATGTTAAAACAGCCATCTATTGGATTTTATTTATTAATTATTCAGTATTTATCAGCTTTTTCTACTGGTCTAATTTTTCGCTTCTATAAAAATTCAGATCAAGCAAAAAAAATTATAACAACTAAAAACAATAAGACAAAGACTGGATTTCCATCTTTAGGAGAAACACTAAAAAAAAGTGTAACTTATGCTATGGAACTCTTATTACAAATTGGTGGATTTATTATTTTATTTTCAGTTATTATAGAACTTTTAAAACATGGGCCTATATCTAGTATATTTAATTCTTTTTTTACTTTAATTGATAAGTGGATTCCTTTACATAAAGAACTAAAAACAGCATTTTTATTTTCAATTCTCGAAATCACTAATGGAATTCAAATCATCAGTACAACTTCTGCACCCATATTACAAAAATTAATTTGTATCAATGGATGTATTGCATGGAGTGGTTTTTCTGTTCATGCACAAACCGCTAGTATTTTACAAGGGACTTCATTAAAAACATCTATTTACATAATAAGTAAACTTATTCAATCTGTATTAGCCATTATATACACTTTTCTTTTATTTCCCTTAATACGAAAAAACATTCTTAACTCTACTTTTTCCGTTCCATCTACTATTTTACAGCAAGAAAATGTTGGGTATCCAATTTTTATACATTCTACTTTTCAATTTGTAGTATTATGTATTATATTAGTAATACTTGGATTGCTCTATTATTATTTATTATCTCCCCGTAATTCTTGACGGTTTTGATGTATAATGGCAATAGTTTGTTGCATATATTGTTCAAAAGATGAGAATTGTTGATTCACTTGCTCCATTAAAGAAACCAGTGCATCTTCTACATTAGCTAATATCTCATCTGCATATTCTCTCGCACCAAGACGCATTTCCCTTGAATGTTCTTTCGCTGTTTCTGTAATTTCTTCAGCTTGTTCGTAAGCTTTTTTTGTAATTTCATGTTCATTAACCAATTCATTTAATTTAGTCTCTGCTTCTTTTAAATGATTTTCTGCTTCTTTTTGTGCATTAATTAAAATTTGTGTTCGTTCTTCCATTACCCACTTGGACTGTTTTAATTCATTAGGTAACTTTAAACGAATATCTGTAATAATATCAATAAATTCTTCTTTGTCAATCATAACTTTGTTTGTAAAGGGCATAGTACTACTATCATCTAAAAGATCTTCAAGTATATCTAAAAGTTCTAATACATTATCCATTATTTACCCCTCCCTTTAATCCTTTTAATCTTTTTTAAATTTTTCTACTAAATATTCAGCAACAATAGGAGGAACAAAATGTTCAAAATGACCTCCAAACTCTGCTAATTCTTTTACCATACTAGAGCTCAAAAAAGAATACTGAACATTTGTTGCTAAGAAAATAGTTTCAATAGTAGGATCTAAACTATAATTAGTTTGTGCCATTTGTAATTCATATTCAAAATCAGTAATCGCTCTCAAACCACGAATAATTAAAATAGCATTATGTTTTTTAACAAAATCAATTAATAATCCAGAAAAAGTTTCTACTTGTACATTTGGTAAGTGTGATGTAGTGGCTTTTAACATTTCAATACGTTCTTGCACTGAAAACAAAGGCTGTTTTTGAGTATTATGTAAAACTCCAACGATTAACTTATCTACAATATGAGAAGAGCGAGTAATCACATCAATATGTCCATTCGTAGTAGGGTCAAAACTTCCTGGATAAACACCTATTTTCATCTTTTAGCCTCCTGTAATATTAAAAAGGTCATTGTTGTTGTCTTATATTTTTTTTCTTTCCATAGTTTAAATGTTGATATATCTTCAATAGAATAATTTACTTCATGTTCTACAATAATATAACCATCCGGATTTAATAAATCATATTCTTTAATTGTATTTAAAATTAATACTATATTATGATTGTTATAAGGTGGATCCATAAATATAATATCAAACTTTTGTTTTTGTCTTGCTAATACGTATAAAGTTTCTATAACATCATTTTGATATACCGTTGCATATTTTTGAAATTTGGTATGTTGTAAATTTCTTTGAATAGATTGTATAGCCATCGGATTATTTTCGACAAAAATAGCATGATCTGCCCCTCTGCTAATTGCTTCAATACCCATACTTCCTGAACCACTAAACAAATCCAAAAATTGACATCCAGGAAGGTCAAGTGCAATCATATTAAAAATAGATTCCTTAATTCGAGCTGCCGTAGGACGAGTATTAAGCCCTACAGGGACTTGTAAACGATGTCCTTTAGCGGAACCAGCAATGACTCTCATACAATATCACCTCTATGTCAGTATATCATAATTTTCTTATTTTGTAATAAGTAATATAAAAAGAAAATTGTTTTTTAAATTTTTATTTATATTTTATCATCCTACGTATATCAATCAATTTTTGTGGCTATACTATAATCGAATCCCCCATAATACTCTTCTTTTCATTTCTCCTCTCCCTATAAAATATACCTAATCTAGATTAGGTATATTTTATTATGTATAAAAATAAAGTAGGGAATAATATATTCCCTACTTTATTTGCTTTAAAGACTTATTGCATAGGATGTTTATCAGCCATTTGTCTTTGTTGTGCTTCGATCATTTTTTTAACCATATATCCACCCACAGAACCATTTTGAGCGGAGGTTAAATCACCATTGTATCCTTGTTTCAAAGGAACACCAAGTTCATTAGCGACTTCATACTTAAATTGATCTAAAGCTGCTCGAGCCTCTGGAACTGCTTTACGTCTATTACTTGCCATTTGAAAAAACCTCCTTTAAAATATAACTATTATAAATATGTGTTGCATTAGTATTATGCACAAATAAAATAGTTTTATGAATGGGAAATATTGCAATTATAATGCTAAAACTTCATCTGTATTTTGAAATAAAGCATTAATTTTTTGATTTAAAAAATAATGCTCTTCATGTTGTAAAAAAGGATCTTTTTGTAGTAAGGTTAAAACTGCTTCTTGAGCTTGTTTTAAAACAGCCATATCTTCATAAATATTTGCAATTTTTAAATCTGGCAATCCATGTTGTTTTGTCCCAAAGAAATCACCAGGTCCTCTTAATTTCAAATCCATTTCTGAAATTTTAAAACCGTCTGTAGTTTCTGTCATTACTTTCATTCGCTCTAAAGCTATTTTATTTTTAGCATCTGAAATTAAAATACAATAAGATTGATATTTACCTCGTCCTACACGACCACGTAATTGATGCAATTGAGATAGACCAAAACGCTCTGCATTTTCAATAACCATAATCGTTGCATTAGGAACATTGACTCCTACTTCTATGACAGTTGTAGAAACTAGAATTTGAATTATACCTTGAGAAAACTGTTCCATAATATCATGCTTTTCTTTTGCTTTCATTTTACCATGTAAATAAGCAATTTTATAATTAGTAAAAATTTCATTTTGTAAATGACTAGTATATTCAATTACAGATTGTAATTCTAATGTTTCCGATTCTTCTACCATAGGACAGATCATATAAATTTGTCTTCCTTTATTAATTTCTTCTTTTATAAAATGATAAATTCTATTTCGATACGAAGAAGGTACAGCATACGTTTTAATTTGTTGTCTCCCAGGTGGTAATTCATCAATAATAGAAATATCTAAATCACCATATAAAATAAGAGCTAATGTCCTAGGAATAGGGGTAGCAGTCATCACAAGAACATCTGGTGATTTTCCTTTTTGAGTTAATGTCATTCTTTGCCTTACTCCAAAACGATGTTGTTCATCAGTAATTACTAAACCAAGATTAGCAAATGAAATAGAATCTTGAATTAAAGCATGTGTTCCTATCACTACATCAATCCTATGATTTTTCAATTTTTCATTTATATTTTCCTTTTGTTTTTTGGTTAAAGATCCTACCAAAAGACCACATTTAATATTAAAAGGTTCTAAAAACATTCGAAGCGTTTCATAATGTTGTCTTGCTAATACCTCCGTTGGTGCCATCATACTTCCTTGATAACCATTTTTTACAGCTAATAATAAAGTTATAGCTGCTACAACTGTTTTACCTGAACCTACATCACCTTGTACTAATCGATTCATTGTATAAGGTAAAAACATATCCTTTTGAATTTCTTTTACTACTTTTTCTTGTGCACTAGTCAAAGAATAAGGTAGGCTTTTAATAAAGTATTCCACATCTTTTTTAGGTTTATACTGAATTCCTTTCGTTTTTTTATCAATTCCTTGTTTAATCTGTAATAATCCCATTTGTAATAAAAAAAATTCTTCAAATACTAATCGCTTCCGAGCTGTTAAAAAATGTTCTTTATCTTTTGGAAAATGGATATGATAAATAGAATACGCTATATCTGCTAACTCATATTGTTGACGAATCCATAAAGGAAGAAATTCTTGAAGATTAGTTCCTACATTTTCAAAACTTTGTTGAATCCAACTACGAAATAATTTTTGAGATAATTTTTGTGGAAGAGTATATATAGGTAAAATACCTATATTTTTATTTTTTTCATTCATATCTATTTTTTCATATTCTGATGAAATTAATTGTATAGATCCATAATATCGATTTATTTTCCCAGTGAAAACATAGCTCTCACCGGGTTTAAAATAATTCTTTAAATACGGTTGTCCATACCATACAGCCCATATTGATCCTGTACTATCTTCAATTTTACATTTTGTTATTATTAATTTTCCTTTTCGAATATTTTGAGGTGTTGTGCTAACTATACCTTCAATAGTTTGTTTTTCACCTATAATAATGTCTTTGATTTTTGTAACTTGAGACCAATCTTCATAGTTTCTAGGTAGATAGTATATAAGATCTTCAAGGGTAGATATTTGTATTTGTTCTAAAAGTTTTAATCGTTGAGTTCCTATTCCTTTTAAACTTGTAACCGAATCTTGTAAACTGATCAAGATATTTCTCCTTTCTATCTTGAATATTGAAATAATTATAAAATAAAATTCATTATAATAGAATAAAGACTAAAGATTTACTTTAGTCTTTATTCTACAGAGAATATATAATAATAAAGAGGTTGCCCACCATTATGGATTTCTACTTCGCATTCAGGATATTGTATTTCTATGTAATGTCCTAAATCTTCTGCTTGTTCTTGAGTTGTATCTTGACCATAATAAATAGTAATAATATCTGTTTCTTCATCGATCATCTTATCCAGTAGCTGTTTTGCATTTTGTTGTAAATCCTGAGTAATTATTTTTATTTCTTCATCTATAATTCCTAAAATATCTCCTTGATTAATTTTTTGTCCTTCAATCATAGTATTACGAATAGCATACGTAATTTGTCCTGTCTTAACCATGGAAATATTAACTTCCATCGTTTCTATATTTTGTTTTAAAGAACGTCCTGGTTCATAACCTAACATAGCGGAAATACCTTGTGGTATTGTTCGAGTAGGAATTACAATAATTTTTTTATCTTTACATAAATCTACCGCTTGTTCTGCCGCTAAAATAATGTTTTTATTATTAGGTAATATAATAATAGTATCAGCAGGAGTTTGGTCAATGGCATTTAATATATCTTCTGTACTAGGATTCATCGTTTGTCCACCTTCAATAACATAATCCACACCTAGACCTTTAAAAACTTCTTTTATCCCATGACCAATTGCAATAGAAATAAATCCAATTGCTTTATTAGTAGCTGGTTTTTCTTTTGCTATTTTAGTTTGCTCTGTAATAACTTTACTGGTATGTTGAATACGCATATTATCTACTTTCATATTTGTTAAAAATCCTAAAGTAAGACCTTTTTCAAATACTTGACCCGGATGATTAGTATGTACATGAATTTTTATTAATTCTTCATCACCAACAACTACAATAGAATCACCTATTTTAGTTAGGTATGTTTTTAACTCTTCAATAACAGATTCGTCAAAAATCCCGTCTGGTTTATTAATAATCAATTCGGTACAATAACCAAATTTAATATCTTCATGATCAATACCTGTTAAATGACGAAAAGAATGTTTTTCCTTATCCTCTTCTTCTACAAAAAACTCTATTTCTTCTTCTTTTCCTATTAAAACATGATAAGCTCCTTCTAAAATATATAATAATCCTTGTCCACCTGCATCCACGACACCTGCTTCTTTAAGGACTGGAAGCATATCTGGTGTTTTTTGTAAAGTATCGTAGGCATGTTCTAATGCTTTTTTACAAACTATTTCTAGATCTGTATTTGTTTCTACTAATTCATTCGCTTTTTCTGCACATTCTTTTGCTACTGTTAAAATGGTTCCTTCTTTAGGTTTCATAACAGCTTTATAAGCCGTTTCTACTCCAGATTGAAAAGCTTGGGCTAAACTACTGCTAGTAATATTTTCTTGTCCCTGTAAACCTTTAGCAAAACCGCGAAAAAGCTGAGATAAAATAACTCCTGAATTTCCTCTTGCTCCTCTTAATGATCCCGAAGAAGCTGCTTTTGCTACTTCATCTACTCGATCAAAATCCATTTTTTGTAATTCCTTTGCTGCTGCTAATATTGTTAACGACATATTAGTGCCTGTATCACCATCCGGAACTGGAAAGACATTTAATTCATCTACTTCTTGTTTTTTTCTTTCTAAGTATTTTGCTCCAGAAATTATCATCCGTTTTAAAAGACTGCTGTCTATATGTTGCTTATTCACCGTGTTACCTCCTTATTATTTATCTACACGTACACCTTCCACAAAAATATTAATTTTCTCTACTTCAAGTCCGATAAATTTTTCTACTTTATATTTGACAGTACTGATTAAATTATCTGCGACAGCAGAGATTTTCACTCCATATTCAACAATAATATGAAAATCTAGAGATACTTTATTATCATCTGTCATTAAAATTTTAATTCCTTTTGTTAAACTTTCTCTTTTTAATAACTGAACTAATCCATCAGTCATATTTTTAGCTGCCATACCTACTACGCCATAACATTCTATAGCTGCTAAACCAGCAATACGTGAAATAACTTCGTTTTCTATTAGAACAGTTCCTAATTCATTCGTTAGTTTTCCAGCCATATTAAGCCCTCCTATATCTTAAATATAATATACTTTAATAAAAATGTCCAATTCATAAAATCTACTCTTGTTCTTTATTATATCATTTTTTAACTGTTTTTAAAGCTTTAATTTTATACTTTTTGATGTTTGATATTTAAAAAGAATTATTTATATAATACTCTTGCAATATTACCTTACTTCTGTTAAAATATTTACGTTATGTGTACAATGGAAAAACCTATTTAAAAGGAGGTGTAATCCATGGCTAAATGTGCTATTTGTGACAAAGGCGTATACTTTGGTATTAAAATGAGCCACTCTCATAGAAGATCAAATAAACAATGGAAACCTAATATCAAAAAAGTGAAAGCAATTGTTGATGGTTCACCAAAACGAATTCATGTTTGTACTCAATGTTTAAAATCGAATAAAGTAACACGTGCATTATAATTAAAAAACAAAGTTCTTAAGAACTTTGTTTTTTAATTATAATGCATTTTTATCTTTCGTAATTTAATCCAAATATTTTTCGTATAATTGTACCAATTGGCTTAGGCAATTTAAAAACCTTAAATGTCAATTAATCCCACCTCCTATTTTTTAATAAGGAAAAAACCGGATATTAGTAAAATGAGTGATGATACTAATAACCATCCCCATCCTGGAATAATTAATACAATTAGCATTCCTACTCCCACTGAAAAAAGGGTAAGTCCTATTGCTTTTTTTCTTCGAGACATAACCCTTTCCCCCTTTATTTATCTATATATAATACAATATATTCGATCTAGTATTTAGTTGTGACTATTCATGCACTTGAATTACTAGTAATTTTCCTTTATCAATAGAAATATTTGCTTCACTTTCAGTCATTTCATTACTAATCCCATAAGAATTACCAGACAATAATGTAGCATTTTTTAAGGAATAGAATAAACCTTCAGTACAAACTCCAGTTACCTGAGAAGTAAAGGGGATCAAAGACACTATTGATCCTAATTTTTTAGTAAGATGAATACTATCTTGTATCATATAAATACAATTATACTCATTAACTAACACAGAAGGAACCTTTTTTTGAAGACTGATATCTAATAAATGAACATTAGCTAATGTATGATCAAAACGTGTTCCTAATGCCCCAACAATAGTAATATGAGAAGCTCCTTTTTCAATAGCAAATTCTAAAGCTAGTTGAGTATCTGTTTTATCTTTTTGGGTGGGAAATACTTGTATAGGAACATTTTGATTTTTAAAAAAATGTATATCCTTTAATGATGCGGAATCTAAATCTCCAATAATGATATTAGGTATAATTCCAAAATTCCTTGCATGTGTTACTCCACCATCTGCACAAATAATATAATCAAATTCTGTAATCCACGGAAAATAAAATTTATAATTTTCAATCATCCCATTTACAATGATTAAGGTTTTCATAAAATTGATACCTCATTTATTAAAAATTTGTTTGAACTGTCGAACAGATTGTATAGGATCTTGTCCATAAATTGCAGAACCAGCTACAATTACATTTGCACCTGCTTCAAGAATAGGAGGTAAAGTATCTAAATTAACTCCACCATCAACTTCTATCATAGTCTTTAGACCTTTTGACTCAATTTTATATCGAAGTTGTTTAATTTTTAAAAGCGAAGAAGGAATAAAACTTTGGCCTCCAAATCCTGGATTCACACTCATAATCAGTACCATATCTATATCCTCTAAAATATAATCTAAAGTATTCAGAGGAGTTGATGGATTTAATGCAACGGCTGCCTTTACCTTTAAATTTTTAATCTGTTGTATCGTACGATGTAAATGAGTACAAGTTTCTACATGAACAGTAATAATGTCTGCTCCCGCATCTACAAATAAAGGAATATATTTTTCTGGTTCTGTAATCATTAAATGTACATCTAAGGGTTTTTTTGCATATTTAGCAATACATCGGATAACNGGTGGTCCTAATGTGATATTGGGTACAAAATGACCATCCATAACATCAATATGTATATAATCACATCCAGCCTCTTCTACTATTGCTATTTCTTCTTTTAATCTTGCAAAATCAGCTGCCAAAATAGAGGGAGCTAATTTTATCATATTACCATCTCCTTTGTTTTTGAATTTCAGTATAAATGGATATATAATTTTTATATCTTTGTAAAGCAATATGTCCTTGTTGGACTGCTGTTTTTATTCCACATTGTGGCTCATGGATATGAGAACAATGCGGAAATTTACAAGATGAAAGATAAGGCCTAAATTCTCGATAATAATAAGACACATCTTCTAATTGTATATGATCTAATTGTAAAGACGTAAACCCAGGTGTATCAATAACGAATCCCCCTGTTTTTAAAGGTATTAATTCTACATGTCTTGTAGTATGTTTTCCTCTTTTTAATTTATCACTAATTCCTCCTGTTTTTAATTGTAAGGAAGGTTCTATTTTATTTAAAATACTAGACTTTCCAACCCCAGAGGGACCTGCAAATACTGTAATTTTATCCTTTAATAAATCGAATATTAAAGGTATGCCTTCTTGAGTAGAAGTACTTGTTAAAAGAACATCATATCCAGCCTTTTTGTATATTTTTTTTAATTGGCACACTTGATTTTGATGATCTAAATCTATTTTATTAAAACAAATATAAACTGGTAGTTTTTGTTCTTCTACTAGCAACAAAAAGCGATCTAAAAGATATGAATTAGGATCCGGTTGGGTAATAGAAAAAACAATTATAGCTTGATCTACATTTGAAACAGTAGGACGAATTAATATATTTTTCCTAGGATAGATTTTAATAATATTACCTACATCATCTTGAGATGGAACTTCAATCGATACAGTATCTCCTATTACGGGTATAATATCATCTTTACGAAATATTCCTCTTGCTTTACATTCATATACTTTATTTTCGACTAATACATAATAAAAACCACCAATTCCTTTTATAATGGTTCCTTTAAATATCATTAACTCACCTCATCGAAATGAATCTCTNCTTCAGATTTTAATGTTCCATCTAATAATATTTCTATTTTTGCTCGGCCTATTCCTTGTATTGGAATAGTTAATGGCATTTCCTCTTTTTTATGTTTACTTTCATATATTTTCATACGTAAATCTTGATTTTCCATTATAACAATAATAGTTCCTTCTTCCTGATCATTGGGAAAAATATTGGGTATCGTAATAGATACTGTTTTAGGTTTCTCTTCTTTTTTACCTGTACTTACAACTAAGTCTACTACATAGCCTTCTTTTACTTCTTGCCCAGGTGACACTGTTTGACTTATAATATGCCCTTTTTCTACTTCTGCACTTTCAATAGGTGTAACGGTACCAACTGTAAGCTTATTTCCCTCTAATTTTTTCTTAGCCTCAGCTTCAGACTCATTTCTAACATCAGGAACAATGACTATTTTTTCTTCCTTTCCTAAACTAGCAAAAAGTATTACTTTTTCTTCTCGTTTTAATTTTGTACCACTTGCTGGTTGTTGGTCAAAAATAATACCTAAAGGAACAGATTCGTTATAAACGGATTCTACTTCAGGAACTAAATTAGCATGTTTAACCTTTTGTTCCCCTTCTGTATATTCGAGATCTAAAACATT
>JGI24707J26582_10000083_pt1 | contig 58566 bp, 55 predicted proteins | sample BioPla1DNA1_FD_26582 | JGI IMG/M metagenome (IMG submission 26582)
TTTTTTTACTTTTTCTCATTAATTTTATAAAATCTTCGTCTTTTTGTTTGGATTTATACAAATCTACAGAATAACTAAATCCTTTGGTCTCAGCCTCATTTAATGAAAGAACTCCTCCCTTATCCGTCATTATCTTTGGATGCCTGATAGAATTAAAACCCAGTTTATATGCTCTTTGCGGCATAAATAAACTCTTCGTAATGATGTTATTGTACTTTATTGTTATCTTCTGATTGTCAAAATACTTATATATATCATAATCACCGCCAACAAGTTCATAAATTCCTTCTTTTGTTTCAAAACTATCGAAATAAATCCTTTCCCAGCTTCTTCCTGTGGTTGCTTCATTATCTAAATTAATCCAACTATGCCCCGTGTATATCTCTTTTACTGCTGCCGTAAGATATGTCTTTTCTGGGGCTGTAACCTTCAAAACCAATAAATCACTGAGATTTATATCTCCCCCTAAATAGCCGTCATCTTCCCCTAGCCCCGCAGAGGCAACGGAAAAATAATCTTCTGCATAGTAATAAACTGTTTTAGCTGCTATTTTTCCTATTATTCTATCTACCCATTCCATATTCACAATATGATTATTAGAATAGTAAAATGAAATAGAAAAAATTACAATACTTAAAATCCACCCCCAAGACATAAACTTTAAAAAATACATTGGATCATTTTCATCAATATATTTATTAAATTTATAAAAGCTATGCTTAAAATAATATAACAAACAAGAAAATAAAAATAAATATAAGGTCCATTGAGATTTCATATAATCTCTATACCATAGAAATAAGAAATACCCACTGCCAATAGATGCAATCCATAGATAATTCCAGTTCTTTTTAGTGAATATGTATATTAAAAAAGTTATGGCAATACATATAATGATTGTTATTACCTTGGCGTAAGTCCAATTTACAGGTACAAAACCATCTTTGTAATCATTTAGCCATATAAAAAATCTCCGGGTTCCTTCTATTATTATTTCTATTTTTTGTCCCTTGTAAATATAAAACATGCCCGCTACTAGTGATAATAACAAAACCAACAAGCTAAGATAAAAACTTTTTTTATTTATGCAAATTATGGAACAAACAAGATAAACTATGATTATTATTTTAATTAAAGAGATGGCAATGGGAGAAAAACCCATATCAGCTACTACCATATAGACAATAGAAAAGCTCATGATGGCTATTAACAAAAAATTAATTAGAATTTCACTTATCTTTTTTTGCACCATAGGCTAACACCCCAAAATTTGTTTTATATCATCACTAATCTGCACCTCATAAACAACAACCCCTATTTCCCTTAATCCTTTTAAGATGCTTTTTTCTTCTTCATTCCCCTTTTTCCTTATTTCCTTAGGGGAGATATAAATCAATATAATATCATAGCCTACAAATCTAGCCTCATAAATCTGTTCGTATAGCTTATATTCTAGATTGGATGTAAACAATATTATATTAGTTTTCGGGATATCTTTTCTTAAATACATACTCATCATATCTGTCAAACTAATGTCTTGGTTAAATTTAACCCCCCTCATAAAATCATAAAAGGTTTTAAAGTCTAGCGAATTCCTTCCCTTTAGCATCCGTATCCCTTCATTGTAATAAACCAATTCTACGGGAATCCAGTTCCTAAGACAGTAATAGACAATGGTAACAATGCATTCAACCACTTGATCTTCTAAAATTAAATTTTGTTCTGCATAATATGAGTTTTTCTTTAAATCTATAAACATAACTACAAAGAGTTGGGCGGTATTATCATAGTTTTTTACCATCCATTCATTTTTCTTAGCTGTTAATTTCCAATGAACTTTCCTAAGTGTATCCCCATAAGCATATCCCCTTATATCTGATATGCTACTCATATCCTCTACATCACTTTTTATGATGGTATCTGACTCATGTATGTATGATGTGTTCATAGGAAATTGGGTAAGAAAATTTATTCGGGGATACACCTTTATTTCCCTTGGCTCCCTTATATAATAGTAAAAAGAAAATATCCCTAGGATGTCTTTTATTTCAATATACTCTATTCCAATTGGATAATCTCCTCTATACTTACATTCCCACTGGCAATTCACTTCTTTATGGCTAAAAGGACCCAATGTAAAAGTTATTTTTTTGGCCTGTCTATTAAAAGTATAATCCTCACCATAAAATCCTATCTTTATGCAAGGATATAAGAGAAGCCATTCATTATGAATGCTAAANTTAAAATTGATTTGTTCCCCTTTCATGATACTTTTTTTATCAACTGTTTGCGTATATTTAAAACAGTAATAAAGCAATGCCCCATAAGCAAAAGATACTAGCACTAAAAATAACACAGTATAAAAAAACATTGAGGGTATTTTCCCAGGAAAAAAATATATAAAAGTTATTATCATAGGGAAAATAAGTAAATAAATAGGCTTAGTTCTTATCATACTAACCTTCTTTCCTCCCCCATGGCAAATACTAATTGATTACGGGGACTTTTACTTTTTTATGAATAATAAATTCAATAATTTCCCTAGAAGATATGTTTCTAAGCTTCGCTTCTTGTTTTATAGTGACTCTATGGGATAATACTGGGACTGCCATCTTAATAATATCATCAGGTATTACATAATCTCTTCCTTTATAAAAAGCCCATGCCTGGGCAGCCCTAAATAAAGATAGGGACCCCCTAGGGCTTGCCCCTAAAGTGACATCAGGATGTCTTCTTGTTTCGCTAACAATATTAACTATATAATTAACTAGTGCGGAATCTACATAAACTTGTTTTACTGCTTCCTGTATTTTTGAAATTTCCTCATGACTTGCTACATCCTCCAAACTTTTTAAAGGATTTTTATGTTGAAAGTTAATTAATATTTCTACTTCTTCCCCAGCTGTAGGATAACCTATATCAAACTTCATAAAAAATCTATCTAGCTCAGCTTCGGGTAAGGGATATGTACCCAAATATTCTACTGGATTTTGGGTTGCTAATACCATGAATGGTTTAGGAAGGGGATAGGTTGTTCCATCGACAGTTACTTGGTTTTCCTCCATGACCTCTAAGAGACTTGCCTGAGTCTTTGGGGAAGTACGATTAATTTCATCAGCTAAAATAATATGACTCATTATAGCCCCAGGCCTAAATTCGAATTCCCCTGTTTTTTGATTATAAATTGAAAATCCTGTGATATCTGATGGAAGCACATCGGGGGTAAATTGGATTCTCTTAAAAGAGGCATTAAGGCTTTTTGCAATAGATGATACAAGGCTAGTTTTTCCCACCCCCGGAACATCTTCAATTAGGACATGCCCATTACACATTAATGCTACTAAGGTTAATTCTATTGCATTTTTCTTACCAACAATAACCTTTTCAATATTGTTAATAACTTTTTCTAATACTTCTTGTCCATTATTCATATTAACCTCCATTCCGCCGCCTAGGCATAAATTAGGAATTAAGATTAGTACTAAAGATTTCATGATAAACACTTGTTGTCTATTTTCCGAATTAATTATATATTATATTATATCAGAAAATGTTGTAATTTAATACTATATATTTACTAAACAATGTATCAAATATTAAAATATTAGCACATTCAGTATATATAACTTGTTATCCACTTAATATAAATTGTGCATAATTATAACACCCAAAACCTAGCAATATATATGCAAAATGACAAATTCACTTATATTTATGTGTAAGTTTTTAATATCTATTTGAATTTTTTTACATTTATGGTATAATTCATTACTGTACTGATTCTTATTTATGATATGTTTTTATAGCAGATATTGTATTAAAAAACTCAAAATAACAAAAAATAAGGGGGATTTTATTGTGAAAAACCGTATTAGTGTATTACTTGCAGACGATAATAAGGAATTTTGTGAGATTCTCGAGGACTACTTCGAAAAACAAAATGACATGGAGGTTATTGGGGTTGCTAAGGACGGAGTAGAAGCTTATGATATGATAATGGAAAAAGTACCTGATGTTGTAATATTGGATACGATTATGCCTCGATTAGATGGATTGGGGGTGCTAGAAAAGCTTCATTCTTCCGCCATAAAAAAATCACCCGTATGCATTATGCTATCGGCAGTCAATCAAGATAAAGTCACACAAAAAGCTATGCGATTGGGGGCAGAATACTATATTGCTAAACCTTTTGATATGGAAACTCTTATGCTAAGAATTAGGCAACTTACAGATCTTGTTCCAGTACCCAAAGTAGATATAAATTGTTCCCATACTATTGACCTTGACAATAGATTCCAAGTACCTTCCTCCCATCAATTAGAAGCTGAAGTTACATATATTCTTAGGGAAATAGGTGTTCCCGCAAATATAAGAGGATATCACTATCTACGCCACGCCATTACTATGGCAGTTAATAATATGGATATACTAAATAGTATTACAAAGGAATTATATCCCTCTATAGCTAAAAGGTTTAATACAACCTCAAGCCGAGTTGAAAGGGCTATTCGTCATGCCATAGAAGTAGCCTGTAATCGTGGTAGTATCGATACCATGCATAAATTATTTAGCTATACTATAAATAACAATAAAGGGAAACCTACCAATAGTGAGTTCATAGCTCTTATCGCCGACAGATTAAGACTTAATTTAAAGATTGGATAATTAAATCCTAGAGTTCCATGGACTCTAGGATTTTTCAACTTCATATTGCCCTTATAGATTTCATATAATATACCATTATATGTTTATTTGGGAGGAAAGGCTATGAATCAAAAAGGAAAAATTAAACATGTTTTCCCTGGCGGAAATACAACTAGGGGATTTGTATCCTTCTATGACAATATCTTATTCCAAGAAGAAGCTAATAGGATTATTGTAATCAAAGGTGGTCCGGGAGTAGGGAAATCATTTTTTATGAAAAAAATAAGTGATAGTTTTCTTAACCTTGGCTATCACCTTGAACACCATCACTGCTCCTCCGACAGTAATTCCTTAGACGGAATCGTTATCCCCGATATTAAGATAGCTTTTTTAGATGGGACTGCCCCCCATATGGTAGACCCCTTAACCCCCGGTGCCGTAGACGAAATCCTTAACTTAGGGGACTTTTGGGATGAGGAGGGAATTAGAAAAAATAAAGATAATATATTAAAGGCAAATAAAGAAGTAAGCAGATTATTTAAAAAAGCATATTCTTATCTTGAGGCCGCATTTGTAATATATGAATCCTGGCGTGATACCGAAAGTTTAGCCTTTAATAATGCTAAGGCTAATCTCAAGGTTGAAGAACTTATAAAATCCTTATTTGAAAACTACCCTGTTACTGAAGATATCGGCAGAGATAGGCATTTATTTGGTACTGCCATAACCCCTAATGGACTAATAGAATACCTTCACACAATAATCGGGGGTAGTAAAAATGTATATGTCATTAAGGATTCCCCCGGGGCATCTTCCAAGAACATGATGGAAAAGATCTATAAAGAAGCCGTTATGAGGGGTTTAGACGTAGAATGTTACCACTCCCCTATTGATGTAGATAAAGTGGAAGATATCATAATTCCTTCCCTTGATAGTGCAGTTACGGTTGTTAACAGTTATCATAGAGCTAAGATAATCCCAACCAATATAACCGATTTTACTTCCTACTTAAATGAGGAAAAACTTAGATATATTCAAGCTGAAATTGATAAGGATAAAAAACTCTTTGAAGATTTAGTACAAAAAAGTGTGGTTTTTATCCAAAAGGCTAAAGAAGCCCATGATAAGGTGGAAAATTATTATATTTCTAATATGGATTTTAATAAAGTAGATGGGATTATAAAAGCTACCATAGAAAGGATATTGCCCACTGAAATGTGAAATTAGTAAATATATGAATTTAATACTTATGAGTCGATATAAAATCGACTCTTCTTTTTTCGACATACCTTTCTATTGAACTTACTGTAAATATATGGTAAAATCTTCAAGGAATTAAAAAGAAAGGAGCTCATAAATGACTAAGTATATTAAAATCAAATCAGACACGAAATCACAAACTTTTCTATATCTCCTAGAAAAACAGGCAGAAAAAAATTATATAATTTTTAAGAAGGCTTTATATCCTTGGCAGAAAAATATTTATCTTTTTTTTAATGATTTAAAAGGCGCGGAATTACAATTTAACAAATTGGTTTCATAGATAAAGACATATTTTGAGTCTTCCTTCATATATATAAATTGTAAATACTTTATATGTAAGGAGGCTTTATATGTCTTCCACGAAAATAATTGTTCTCAGGCTAAAAGAGGTAATTTATACATCTTTATTTGCTATTGTAGGATTAATACTCCTACTCATTCTTATCTTTAAGTTTATTCCTCAAAAAAGGCAATCCTCTGCCCTCTATGAAGCCGGAATCTATACCGTTCCAATAGAATTAGAATATGCCAACTTCGATATTTCAGTTACAATTGAAAAAGATAAAATCACATCAGTTGAGCTAATTAACTTTGATGAAGATATGGCTATGATGTATCCCCTTATGGAGCCTACAATGGCTTACTTAAATAAAGAAATCACTAAAAAACAAATGCTTGATGTAGGTTCTCCTAAGGAATCACCCGAAACTGCTAAGTTTCTTCTCGAAGGAATAAAAGAAGCCTTAAATAAACCTAATTAACGCCAATTTTCCCAGTAATCCTTTTCCTCACCGCTATCTACCGCAGCTAGATACATATCTGCTATTTTAAATAATTCAGATTCATCCTTTAGGATATAGTACTTTTTACCATCTTTTTCTTCTATATTTTGCTCTAATTTTCTACTCTTTTTTGACAGAGATAAGAAGTCTTTTTCCCATTGTAAAGCCTTTTCCTCACCTAATTCTTCATAACCGACTATTTCAGCCTTTATTTCTTCAATGAAGTCTTCTAGCAACATTTTAATCATTATTTTTCCTCCTAAGTGATAATTTATTATTATTATATCACAAAAAACAACCCATTATAAAAATTTATAATGGGTTGTTTTCTTAGAAACTAGCTAATCCCGCAATAACAAATACTGATATGTAACAAATACAAATTACAACTGGAACAGCTATTCCTATGATTAGTAAGGTCTTTCCAAATCTTCTTTTTTCTTCAGAACCGTTTTTATCAGTCATCCATATGATTCCTACTATAATCCCCACTATTGGGAATAATAGTGATGCAATAATAAGTAATGCTTTCAATCCCCCACCTAACTCTTGTTCCATGTTTTCCCTCCTGATTGTTTGTTTTATCCATTGACATTTTATATTATATTCTAATGTATTTTAAAAATCAATAGAATTCCTTAGATTGAACTGGAATATATCAAAATGTTTTGGTTATTATAGACATCTATTGATTTTTAATCTAAAAACAGTAAATTTTAATTGTGTATTTTTTATTCGTCTGCAAATAGTAATATAAAGCACGATATTTTAGCTACTAGAAAGAAGGGATAATATGACAGAAGTTTTAACTAGTGAACAACTTATATATGAGCTTAATAATTTAAAATGCCTGATAAATGATTTTGATTACTCTGAATTAAATAATGTTACTTTCTTAAATCTTGAATCACTTTATACTTATATTGCAGAATTTGATGGTAATCCTTTTCAGAGGCAGTATGAGGCCCTACAAGCTGCTTTAGATGTGGTACAACCTTTTATTCCCTTTGCAACAGGCGATAAGGCAAAGGAATTTTTATTACAAGTGAGTAAAGCTGAATCTGATGATGAAATCCAATGGTTAAAACAAGAATATACAGATAGAATGCGATTGGATTTTGTAAATGCCATTAGGCTGACCTCTTCTGATGATGAATGGGATGGTTTAATCCAAATATGCGAGAGTATAAGGCAAAGTAGAGAGGATAATTTTTCTTATAATAATTGAATATTTATGAACTATATCTATAAAGCCTTCTGATCCATCTTGGTAATAAATATAATTCAAAAAAAGTAAATAATATGTTTCTATACATTATATGCTTTTCGATTTTACCCTTTATCCACCCTCTTTTTACTTCTTTAGGCACATGGTACACATGGGGCATATATACTTTTTTAACCTTACCCTTTATTTTATTAATATGCTCAGTTATTACAAGCTCCACCCCATACCTGTTATCCTCCCATATAGGTATTTGTTCTAAAACAATCCGTTTCACCAATCTTTGCCCCGATAAAAAAGGGGCAATTTTGTGAGAAATATCGGTAATAAGCCTACCTTTAGTAAAAAGACCCAATACCATATCTACATCTTTCTTTAGTGTATATTCAATCATTGTAACAATATGTTCTTTTTTTAATCCACATAAATCTGCATCTAAAAATAGTATCCATTCTCCCGTACTTTCTATTATGCCTCTTTTCATGGCTGCTGCTTTCCCATAATTCTTTTGAAAATCTATAACAGTAACAGGATATCTTCTCGCTTCTCTAGAGGTTTCGTCCACCGAACCATCATTAATTACTATAATCTCTTTAATAAGGTCTAAATCCATTAGTGGAGCTAGTACCCCTCCTATTCTTCCTTCTTCGTTATATGCAGGAATAACAATAGAAATATCCATAAAAATGCTCCTTTCTATCCATATAGTATTCTTAGTATAATCATATTTATTTATGCAAAATTATAATCATAATTATGCATTGACGTTTTTAATTTATAGGTTTACCATAATACTATAGGTTCTTGTAAGAAGAAGCTTTTTGGTATACAATGAAATAAAACCATAGGAGGGGTGCTGGTGTTTCAATCAACTAGTGAATTAGCTATAAACAAATTGATACTGCTATATCTTATATCTAAAATAAAAATGCCTTTATCCCATGCACAGATTACTCAGTTTATTATGGATAAGACCTACACCGATTATTTTTCTCTTCAACAGTACCTAACAGAACTATCAGAATCAAATTTAATTATAAAGGAATATCAAAATCATACTACCCGTTACACCATTGCCAATAAGGGCCTTAATGCCTTAGAATATTTTAACACTCGTATTCCTGGTAATATAAAATTAGAAATTGATCGTTATGTACAAAAAAATCGCCAGCACCTAAAAAAGGAGCTGGAGATTATTGCTGAGTACACTCCTGAAAAACACAATGAGTATATTGTACACTGCAAGGTAAAGGAAAATGATACCACCCTTATTAATTTGGAAGTTAATGTTGCGTCAAAGGAACAAGCAAGGCTAATATGTGCTAATTGGAAAACAAATGCCCAACATTTGTTTGGCTCTATTCTATCAAGTCTGGTCAACACGCCTTCTAATTAACTGCTCTTAATTAAAAATTTCTCTTTTTTTAGCTTCTTTTAGGAGCAGTTCGTATTTTTCACGAGCAAACGCCAAGGCAAGCCTTGCTAATTTTATATTGGTATACTCCACTGTTTTACCTTTATCTTCTAATTCATCAACTAGCCTTTTTGTATCTTCTACATCTTTTTTTAATCTCTCTATCTCACTTATTAATCTTTCGTCATCTAAGCTAAAATAATCAGTTGTCCACTCTTGTATTAGTTTCATGGAATTCCCCCCTTAACAACTAAAAACCTAGAATCAGCGATAAAAAACCTATCCTTAGGATTCTGCGCATAAGTAAAAATCTTAAACGTCTAAATATATAATATTCCATCAGAACCATTTTAACACAAAATTAAATTTATGTTACAAAAAAGGAGTGCAAAAAATGCACTCCTTTTAATCAGTCTATTTACTTACAATTCATAATAAGTTCAATTAACTTCCCTTGTTCCTTGGCAGCTTTAATCATATCCGCATTAATCAGACTTCCCGTCTTGGCTATTAGTATTCCCCCCATTACCCACAATATCTTTTAGAACAATTTTACCAGTCAAAAACTCCATTTGCTTTTGTTCGAATGCTTCATTTTTCTTATCTTCTTCTGGCTCTTCTTGGGAAAATCCTGCTTGAGCATTCTGGAAGTCTTTTAATACTCTATCAATCAAATCCTGATCGCTATTTTTTATGGTATTGCTATAATCTTGGTTTAATCCCTTATTGCCTTTTTTTAATTTAAAAGATAGTTCATCATTTGCTTTTTTATTTGGTCCAGAGTCGAAATAAATTTCTAGTGGCCCTTCCCTATCATTTTCCCCATCAAAGCTAATTTCAAAACCTTTGTCTTCAAAATCGAGAATATCTTCCTTGGAATTAATAGTTGCTTCTTCCTCCATTATTCCCTCATCAATATCTATAAAAAAGAATTCTTGATTGTTTAGTCCTTTATTATTGCCCATTAATACTTCTTCTGACATTTCTAAAGCTGCAGCAATTTCTGATGGTTCTATGGGGTCTTCAAATTGTAAGATCGAAGGACATTCTATTTCTTCTACTTCTTCTACTTCTTCTACTTCTTCTACTTCTTCTACTTCTTCTGCTTCTTCTGCTTCTTCTACTTCTTCTACTTCTTCTGCTTCTTCTGCTTCTTCTGCTTCTTCTACTTTCTCCGTTTCTTTTTCATTTTCCTCAAAAGACATTGTTATAACTTCTTCCTGCTGATCTTCTAAAGTATAATCTATAGTTTCTGCAGAATCCTTATTATATCCTACAATGCCTTCTTCATCGGATTGCTGAAAAAATTTGATGGTTCATCCGTTGTTAATTCCTTTTCTGATTCAAGCAGATTATTAGCAAAGTTTTCTTCAAGAATAATTAAGTCTTTACCAAAGGTGATTACATCTCCCCTAGGTACAATCTTAATTCCTAAATCATCGTTCTGCTTTTGTATAAATTCTAACCCCGCAATATTAAAATCTTCATCAACATAAAAATCTCCGCTTTGTCCAATTAAATTCCCTTTTTGGGTCAATATATCTGTATTTTTAATCTGGACATTTTTTTGTAATAATTCTATTGCCTCTGGCACATTGCTTATATCTATCATTACCTGTTCATTTGGAATAGTTGCAGCATATTCTCCCACACCAATAATGTCTTTAGTTGAAATAACTAAGGAGCTTATTGTCTTTTCACCCGTTTCCACTAATACATAATCAATAGAACCATTCTTTCCGTTTACAATTAGGTTGTTCACCTTACCAACATTTTCTGCACTGGAAATGCTTATGATTGGAAGGCCCAAAATTGATTTTGTTTTCCTCATATTCCTACCCCTTTACTAAAATATTTATCAATACCTCTATTTTACCCTTATTATGACAAGTATTCAATAGTTTTTACAAAAAAAAGTCCGATACTTCGGACTTCTTCGATTCTACCTTAAATCTCGATATTCATCATCCATTGGCATTACCGCCCAACAGATTATATAAAGTAAAACTCCCGGAAAACCTGTACTCATAACACTAAGCAGGGCCCATAGTATTCTAATTAATGTAGGGTCAAAATCAAAATACTCCGCTATTCCTCCGCAAACTCCTGCTATCTTTTTATCTCTGCTAGATAAATGCAGTTTTCTTTGCATCATACTCCCTCCTTCTTTCAATGACTTCCCAAAGTATAACCTTTTATCCATAACTTTTCTTCATCAATATATACGTTTTACTATAACAAAAGTTTATTATCTCTGATAAATTTTATATTTAATCTACCACCCATTTATCAAAAACATTCCATATTTCCTCTGTTCCTTGTTTCGTCTGGGCAGAAAAGGGAATGAGTTTATGGTTAGGGTCCATGTTAAGACCTTTTTTAATAATTGCAAGTTGTTTTTGAAGTTGGCTTCTTTTAATTTTATCCATTTTAGTGGCTATTACTAATACATTGTTTTGATAATGACAAAGCCAATCATACATCATTTTATCATTTTGCCCTGGTTCATGTCTTATATCAATGAGCAGAACCACTTGCTTTAATTGTTCCCTATTGATTAAATAGCTCTCTATAAACTTTCCCCATCGTTCCCTTTCTGTTTTGGAAACCTTAGCAAAACCATAGCCTGGAAGATCTACAAAATATAATTTTTCTTCAACATTATAGAAGTTAATGGTTTGGGTCTTCCCCGGTTGGGCACTGGTTCTAGCTAGGGCCTTTCGATTAATCAATGAATTGATTAAAGATGATTTTCCTACATTAGATTTTCCAGCAAATGCAATTTCATTTAAATCAGTATCAGGAATTTGACTCTCGCTTCCACATACAAATTCTAATTCCACATTGTTCACTAACATAATAAATTTCTCCTTAGTGTGATTATACTATTTTATCGACTTTTTTATATCTAGAAGGTCTCCGGAAACATTTACGGAATCCTTGTTTTCTGATTTGGTAGAATTAATAAGGGCGTGATGTAAAACTTCTTCCATAGATTTTACTAGGACAAATTCCATATCTTCCTTCGCCGAATTAGGAATTTCATTAAGCTCATTCTCATTTTCTAAAGGAAGGAGTACCTTTTTAATCCCTGCTGCCTTTGCGGCTAATACCTTTTCTTTTAACCCTCCAATAGGCAATACCCTTCCTCTTAGAGTTATTTCCCCCGTCATACCCACATCGTTTCTTATCGGGATATCGGTAAGGGTAGAAATCATAGCCGTTGCCATGGTAATACCTGCTGAAGGTCCATCCTTTGGAACAGCTCCCTCAGGTATATGAATATGAATATCCTTATCCTTATAAAAATCTCGATTTATCCCTAAATCTTCTGCTTTAGATCGGATATAACTTATTGCTGCCTTAGCAGATTCTTTCATTACATCTCCAAGCTGTCCTGTCAATTCGAATTTTCCACTTCCACCCATGATGTTAACTTCAACTAAAAGGGTATCTCCCCCAACAGGAGTCCATGCAAGTCCCCTTGCAATGCCGATTTCTGCTTCTCCAGTTATCCTATTTAATCTGTATTTTTTTACTCCTAGGTATTTTTCTAGATTGGATTCTGTAACCCGAATTAACTTTTTATCTTCTTTTATTATTATTTTGGCTGCCTTCCTGCACAGTTCCCCTATGACTCTTTCTAGTTTACGTACCCCTGCCTCTTTTGTATAATAAGTGATGATGTCTTTTAGAGCCTTTTTACTAATCTGAAGTTGTGATTTAGTCATTCCATGTTTTTGTAGTTGTTTCTTAATTAAATGATTATAGGCTATATGGAATTTCTCTTCCTCTGTGTAGCTGGGTATACTGATTATTTCCATCCTATCTAAAAGGGGCCTTGGAATAGTATCTAAGGTGTTTGCCGTAGCTATAAATATAACATCTGATAAATCCACCGGCAGTTCTATATAATGATCTATAAAGGCAGTGTTTTGTTCTGCGTCTAAAACTTCTAACAGTGCTGCTGAAGGGTCTCCCCTAAAATCTGTGCTCATCTTATCAATTTCATCTAAAAGCATAAGTGGGTTTTTTGTTTTTGCCTGTTTAAGTCCTTGAATAATCCTTCCAGGCATAGAGCCCACATAGGTTCTTCTATGGCCTCTTATTTCCGCCTCGTCCCTAACACCTCCTAAGGATATCCTTATATATTTACGATTAAGTGCCTTTGCTATGGAGTTGGCTATAGATGTTTTCCCAACCCCTGGCGGTCCTACTAGACATATTATTGGGCTATTAAGTTTAGGGGCTATTTCTCTTATGGATAGGAATTCTAGTATTCTTTCCTTTACCTTCCCTAAACCATAATGATCTTCATCTAAAACCTTCTCTGCTTTTCTTAAGCTATGGGATTCTTTGGTTAGTTTAGTCCATGGAATATTCAATATCCATTCTATATAGTTTCTAATTACAACACTTTCTGGTGAAGAAGATGGGACCTTTAACATCCTTTGAAACTCCTTTTCCAGGCTTTTCCTAACCTCTAATGGGGGTTCTATTTTATCCAGCCTTTCTTTATATTGATTAACTTCCCCTTGTATTCCCTCCTTATCCCCTAATTCTTTTTGAATAATTTTAAGTTGTTCCCTAAGATAATATTCTCTTTGGGACTTATCTATATTCTTCTTTACCTTTTCTAATATTTCTTTTTGAACTTTAAGGACTTCCACTTCGGATTTTAATATTTCAATAAGTACAACCAGTCTTTGTTCTTCATCAAAAGTGCCTAGAATTCTTTGCTTATCTTCTAATTTTAACTGTATATTGGAAGCAATGGCATCTGCCATAGCCCCTGGTTTATCCATAGATATAATATTCCTAGTGGTCTCGGCAGAAATCCTATTATTTGCCCCTGCATATTCCTCAAAAATTTCTGCCCCCGCCCTGATAAGTGCATGGGTTTTAAGATCATCGTTTTCTTCTTTATAAAGTTGTTTTTCTACGTTTACTATAAAGTAAGGACTTTCTTGTTCAAAGGAAATTATTTTCCCCCTTTTATCTCCCTCAACTAAAACACGGATGGTATTGGTAGGAAGTTTTAAAATCTGTTTGATTGAAGCAATAGTTCCTACAGTATATAAATCACCAATTTCAGGTTCTTCTATAGCTATTTCTTTTTGTGCTACTAGGAATATGGGTTTATCACTAATCATAGCTTCTTCTAAAGCTTTGATGGATTTTTTACGGGCTACATCAAAATGTAAAATCATATTTGGAAATACAGTAAGCCCTCTTAAAGCAACCAAAGGCAACTGTAATATGTGTTTTTTATCTTTTTTTGCCATGTCTTTCACCTCATAAATTATGTCTATATGTAATTATGCTTATTTAGTTGAAACTTGTCAAATTCAAATTATTTCCTAGCTTTTTCTTTGAATAAAATTTACCCTTTCAATCGGTAGTTTCCCCAGATAATTTGATTTTAGATTTTATTAAATAAAAAAGAGACGTTTAGTGTTTACGACTCTCCTTTAAATAATGTTATTTATTATCTTATCTTTTTTTATCTTTTCCATATAAATATGTCGAAGGCTTGGGGAAATTTCTTTTTCTTTATATTGATTATAACCTAGTTTTTTATATAAACTTATATTTCTTTGACTTTTATGCCCCGTAAAGATTTCAAATCTGCTGCAATCTTCAAAGATTGCTTCGATTTTATTAATAAGCTGAGTCCCTGTCCCTTGATTTTGAAACTTAGGATGTACCACAAGCCTCCCGATATGACAAGTTTCTCCTTCTCGATAAGCTCTTACCGAACCGATAATAACTCCATTAATAATAGCTTTTAAAAAAAAACATGTTGAAAATTCCTTTTCTATTTCATCTAAAGTCTCAATTAGTGGTAACATCTGGTAATCTCTATAAATTTCGGCTTCACTTAAATAAGCTTGCTTTTGTAATAAAAGAATTTCGGCTAAGTCCTTAACTTGTGCCTGCTTAATAATCACTCTACAACCTCCATTCTATTACTCATTCCTATTTAAAAACCAATGACAGTATTTTCATTGCTTGTATGTTAAGAATTATACCATATCTAAATCAATATTCTCAAGGTATATTCAAAAAATACTTAAATCAATATTTATTTACATACTCTGCACTTTAGTAATTGATTCTATTGCATCTGATATCCACAGAGGTTTATCCTAAGATGCAAGAAGGGCCTTATGTAATCATAAGGTCCTTTTAAAACTACTAATATATTATTACTATGAAAATAGTAATGGTTGTATCATCAAAGTCCTATATCCCTTGAGCCGTTAGTACCTCGGATGTGGCATTGGTCTTTGAAATAGTTTCTTCTATCACTTCCTCAAACACTTCTTTTAAGACTTGATTTATGGTTTTAACAGGTATCACTTTTACATTATAATCGCCAAAAGTTTCTTGCCAATTATCTGCCGGAATAAATACTTTTTCGATTCCTGCAGCCTTAGCCGCATTAATTTTGGCATGCACTCCTCCTACAGGATGAATGTTTCCTCTTATGGATATCTCCCCTGTCATAGCTATTTTGTTGGATATTGGCTTTTTAAGTATTGCCGAATATACCGAAACAAATATTGCAATCCCCGCTGAGGGACCATCTACAGGCATCCCTCCTGGAAAATTAATATGGATATCGTAATCTTTATATTGAATATTTAATATATTTTTCATTGCTGTTAGAACATTTTCAATTGAGCCTTTTGCAGTACTCCTCCTTTTCATTTTGCTATTACCTTTATTTAGTTCTTCTTCTTCAATGATTCCTGTTACTGTTAAAGTACCTTTAGACTTTTCTTCTGCTATCTCTGCTATTACCTCAATTTCAAGCAATGCCCCCATCCTAATACCATAAACAGCAAGACCATTAACACAGCCGATAGTTTTTTCTGAGGAAATCTTTTTGTCTAATCTCCTACTATACTGCCCAAACTCAATTACCCATTCTATATCTTTAATTGTAACTTCTTTTCTATTTTCAATAGTAGCTATACATCCCGCAGTTTGGAGAATATTTACCGCGTCTCTCCCATTGCTTGCATAATGGGTGACTAAGTCAGCCACTCCATTATCTAATGTCAATGCTCCTTTTTTAGCTGCATTTTCAACAATCTTGGCTACATCGTCTTTAGTGAGGGCCTCAAAAAATATCTCTGTACATCTTGAGCGAATAGCGGGGGGTATTTCATCCGGTGTTCTTGTAGTAGCCCCAATTAAGCGAAAATCTGCCGGAAGACCATTTTGGAAAACATCATGAATATGATTAGGGATATTAGAATTCTCTGAAGAATAATAGGCACTTTCTAAAAAAACCTTTCTATCTTCTAGGACTTTTAAGAGCTTATTCATTTGTATGGGGTGAAGTTCACCTATCTCATCTAAAAAAAGCACTCCACCATGAGCTTTGGTTACTGCTCCTGGTTTTGGCTGAGGTATTCCTGCACTTCCATAAGCCCCCGCCCCTTGATAAATCGGGTCGTGAACTGAACCAATTAAAGGATCTGCAATCCCTCTTTCGTCAAACCTGAGGGTGGTTGCATCCATTTCGATAAAATGTGCATCTTCCTTAAAAGGTGATATAGCCATCTTCTTGGCTTCTTCTAATGCAACCCTAGCAGCAGCGGTTTTCCCAATTCCTGGGGGACCGTAGATTATTACATGCTGTGGATTTGGGCCACACAAAGCAGCTTTAAGGGCCCTTAGACCCTCATCTTGTCCAATTATCTCTTTAAAAGAAATAGGACGGGTCTTTTCTGATAATGGTTCTGATAGATGGATTGACCTTAATTTTTTTAGCTTCTCTAGTTCCTTTTTTGACTCTTTTCCTATAGAAATTTTGGTGGTTTGCTGAGTTTTAAGAAGTGTAAAAAAATAAATCCCTATAGTAACTGTAAATACAAATTGGATAATGATTAAAATATTGCCCACTTAATATCCTCCTATCTCACTCTGATGCTAATTTACCTTTAGTATGCACAATCATAAGGTTTTTATTACAATAAACTAAATTCGGACATAATAAAAGAATGCATCTTACGATGCATTCTTTTATTATTTATTTAGGCTGTTTCGCCTCTTTTAGTTTTTTTCTTCCTTGCCTTTTTAATAGGTTGCTTATTTTCATTAATAACAAGCTCAGGCATTTCTTTAGTCTCAACTGTATTTTTTGTAATAATACATTTTTCTACATTCTTAGTGGTGGGTACCTCATACATTACCTCTATCATCATTTCTTCAAGGATTGCTCGAAGTCCCCTAGCTCCTGTTTCTCGTTCAATAGCCTTTTTAGCTATTAACTCAAGGGCTTCCTGCTCAAATTCAATAATAACATCATCCATTTCAAACAATTTGATGTATTGTTTAATAAGTGCATTCTTAGGTTCAGTTAAAATCTTTATAAGAGCATCCTCATCTAAACTATTTAATGATACAACGACAGGAACACGGCCAATAAATTCTGGAATGAGGCCAAATTTAAGCAAATCCTGTGGCAAGAGGGTGTCTAGTATTGCACCAATATCTTTATCCTTTTTTCCCTTTACCTCAGCCCCAAAGCCTATACCTTTTTTACCAACTCTTTTTTCGATAATCTTATCAATTCCATCGAAAGCCCCGCCACAAATAAATAGTATATTAGTGGTGTCAATTTGAATAAATTCCTGATGGGGATGCTTCCTTCCCCCTTGGGGCGGAACAGAGGCTACAGTTCCTTCTAAGATTTTAAGGAGGGCCTGTTGAACCCCCTCACCACTTACATCCCGAGTGATGGATGGATTATCGGATTTTCTTGCAATCTTATCAATTTCATCGATATATATGATGCCCTGTTCTGCTCTTTCTATATCATAGTCTGCTGCTTGAATAAGTTTAAGTAAAATATTTTCTACATCTTCTCCTACATATCCTGCTTCAGTCAAGGAAGTGGCATCTGCTATAGCAAAGGGAACATTCAACATCCTTGCCAAAGTCTGTGCAAGCAATGTTTTCCCTGATCCCGTGGGCCCAAGCATTAATATATTACTTTTTTGAAGTTCCACATCATCATATCTATTATCTGAAAATATCCTTTTATAATGATTGTATACTGCCACTGCAAGAGACTTTTTTGCTTTTTCTTGGCCAATTACGTATTCATCCAATGTAGCTTTTATTTCTCTTGGCTTGGGAATATCAGAAACTTCGCTACTCACTGGAATTTCATCGAATTCTTCATCGATAATTTCAGAGCATAAATCTATACATTCATCGCATATATAAACTCCAGGCCCAGCAATCAATCTTCTTACTTGTTCTTGGGTTTTTCCACAGAATGAACATTTAAGCTGTTTTTTTTCTTCATATCTGCCAGCCATTGACTCACCTCTTATTTATTTACTTTCTTGCTGCAATAACTTCATCGATTATACCATACTCTTTAGCTTCAGAAGCCAACATGAAATAATCCCTTTCCACATCTCTTTCAATTTTGTCCAAAGGTTGCCCTGTATTTTCACTTAGCATTTCATTCATTCGTTTTTTGATTTTAATGATATGCTCAGCATGGATCTGAATATCCGTAGCCTGACCCCTTGTACCCCCTAGAGGTTGATGGATCATTACTTCAGCATTAGGAACTGCAAATCTTTTTCCTTTTGCCCCCCCACTTAGAAGAAAAGCTCCCATGCTAGCAGCCATTCCTATACAAATAGTTGATACATCAGGTTTAATGTAATGCATGGTATCGTAAATTGCCATTCCCGCTGTAATCGAACCCCCAGGGCTATTGATGTATAGATGTATATCCTTATCGGGATCTTCTGCTTCTAAAAATAAAAGTTGCGCTACAACTAGGTTAGCGGTAATATCGTTTACTTCTTCTCCTAAAAAAATTATTCTATCTTTAAGAAGTCTAGAAAAGATATCATAGGATCTTTCGCCTCTATTAGTCTGCTCCACTACTACTGGTACTAAACTCATAGATATTCCTCCTTACACTTTAATAATTGACTCTCTTGATTTTCTTTTATATTTCTTTTGCATTATTAACTACTAAATCAACGGCTTTCCTTATTTTGATATCTTCTCTTACTGTTTCCTTTTCTGCATCTCCCACTGTACTCTTTAATTTATCTAATTCCATTTGATATTGTTCAGCCATTTTCTTAAATTCATCTTCTAATTCTTCATCACTAACTTCTATAGTTTCTTCTTTAACAATTTCTTCAAGCACTAGTCTTGCCTTAACTTGGAATTCTGCATCAGAACGGAAGTTTGCTTTGAAAGTCTCCATGGTCTGTCCTGTAAACTGGAGGTATTGTTCTAAAGGAAGCCCTTGATATTTCATTCTCATGCTAAAATCCTCTGCCATTTGTTCAACCTGATTATTGACCATAACTTCAGGCACATCCATAGTAGCATTTTCAATAATCTTTTCAAGCACAGCTTTTTCTTTCTCTGATTGGGCAGCTTTTTCTTTCTGTTCTAACAGTTTTGCCTTAATATCTTGTTTATATTCATCTAGACTTTCAAACTCCGAAACATCTTTGGCAAATTCATCATCTAAAGCTGGGAGCTCTTTTTCTTTAATTTCTTTTATTTCTACCTTAAATAAAGCTGGTTTGCCAGCTAATGATTTTTGTTGGTAGTCCTCTGGAAAAACTACATTAACATCTAGGTCATCCCCAGGGTTACTGCCAATTAGTTGTTCTTCAAAATTATCAATAAAACTATGGGAACCTATCTTTAAGGAATAATCTGTACCCTTCCCTCCCTCGAAAGCCTCATTGTCTATAAAGCCTTCAAAATCAATAACAACTTCATCTCCATCTTCTACAGCCCTATCTGTTCTAGTAATAATACGGGCATTTTTATCTTGAATTTGTTTTAACTCTTCTTCAATTTCCTCTTCTTTCACTTCTATATCGGTTTTGGATACTTCTACTTCCTTGTACTGACCTAATGTTACCTCTGGTTTAGTCGTCACAATTGCAGTAATTATTAATTCTTCATCTTTTTCAATCTTTTCTACATCAAATTCTGGTTTTGATACAACTTCTAAGTTATGTTCTTTTATAGCATCTTCATATGCATCGGGAATTACAAAGTTAACAGCATCTTCGTAAAAAATACCTGCTCCGTATGTTTTCTCTATAAGAGTTCTAGGGGCCTTCCCCTTACGGAATCCTGGAATAGTAATATGATTTTTATTTTTACTATAAGCGTATTTCATACCTTCTTCAAATCTCTCTACAGGCACTTCAATTGTTAACTTAACTTGGTTATTTTCTAATTTCTCTAATTGTGAACCCATTACATTTATCCTCCTTGAACAATATTATAATCTATGCACACCATATGTAAGGCAAACATAGTACTTCTAAATTCATATATACACATCTAGGTATTATACCATATACCGGGGTATAATTCTACTTATATAATAAGTTTTTCCCATTTTTATCTCAGTTTCCAAGCCATTATATCTAATTAAAAAAGTATCGTCAAGGTACTCATATTATTTCTATTTGAATATCATAAATTTCCGCCTCAATATTGTTTTCAATGTAATCGATAACATTTTGTACTATTTGATTTGCATGAATCATACTACCGGTTACGCAAGCAAAACCAATCACTCCATTTTGATGTGAATCCTGCATTTCTATTTCGGCAACGGATACGTTAAACCTGTGCTTGACCTTACTAATGATACTCTTTAAAATCGCTCTTTTTTCTTTTAAGGAATTCACCCAGGGGGCACGGAAATAGACTTTGCATGTTCCTACAATCATATTAACCCTCATCTCATAATCAATCTAAGATTTTATATTATCATATTCCCTAAAAATAACAAGGTGCTCATTGCACAAAAACAGAAATAATACAATAATAAAAAAGATGACATATAAGATGCCATCTTTTTTATTATTGTATTATTGTATTATTGTAATTGATTTGTGCTTCCAGCCATTTGTCTTTCTTGAGCTTCAATCATTTTTTTAACCATGTATCCACCAACATAACCAGCTTGAGCGGATGTTAAATCTCCATTATAACCTTGTTTCAAAGGTACTCCAAGTTCATTAGCAACTTCAAATTTAAATTGGTCTAAAGCTGCTCTTGCTTCTGGAACTGCTTTTCTATTTGTGTTGTTATTAGCCATTTTTTTCACCTCCATGGTAGTATTATGTCTCTTTTTGAAAAATATATTATCTTTTTCTGTTGGAATTTAGAACCATTTTCAAGTTTTTGTAGTTCCAAGTATTGCATATGAAAAACAAGGCGAATTTTGATATAATGATACCACAATAATTGTTTTTATATACAAGGAGGAAATTTCATATGGCTTCATCCTACGCTCATCAATTCTACGAACATTCATTTCTAAGTATTTATCAAAGTAACATTGAAAAGAAACTTCAGCAAATCGATTTATTTCTTAAAACTTCCCCTGAAAAACTAAATATAATCACAACTTCCCAGTTACTAAACATTAGTGAAAAAGAGGTTATTAGCATTATGTCAAATAACAATATAGACAAAATAACCCCTGCCTCTTTTTTTATGATTATGGTTCAAGGGGGCAGCTACATATGTGGTCTTTTAAAGCGTCAACTACAGAGAGGAACAAAAACAGTCTATACGAAAGAAGATATTTCCTATATATATCAACTTAATCCCGAGAAAATTGAATTTGCCCTGGAAAAATCCAACATAAAGCAAATTACCTCTGAAAATATTAAGACATTATTTGAATACATACCTATTCAGATTTGGCAATAAATAAAATAGATTTTATTTTATAATCTAAAAAAGTGCTATAATGTTATTTCAAATATAACTTTATAGCACTTTCTTATTAATTTTGTTTTTCATTATTCTCCCAGTGATGACAGGCTACAAAATGTCCCGGTTTTACTTCTACGAGAGCAGGTCTTTGGGTCCTGCATCTTTCCGTCGCTCTAGGACATCTATCTACAAACTTACAGCCCTTTGGAGGATTAATGGGACTTGGCACATCTCCTTGAATAGCAATTCTTTCCCTGTTTCTTTGTACCTTTGGATCCGGTATCGGTATAGCGGAAAGCAAAGCCTTAGTATAGGGATGAAGGGGATTTTCGTATAATTCGTCACTATCTGCCAACTCCACTATAGAGCCTAAATACATCACAGCCACCCTATCCGATATATGCCTTACCATCGAAAGGTCATGGGCAATAAAAAGATAGGTAAGTCCTATTTTTTTCTGGAGTTCTTCTAATAAATTAACAACCTGCGCTTGTATGGATACGTCAAGAGCAGATATAGGCTCATCACAAACTATAAAATCAGGATTTACCGCCAAAGCTCTTGCAATACCGATTCTTTGCCTTTGCCCCCCACTAAATTCGTGGGGAAAACGATTCGCATGTTCCCTATTTAATCCCACAAGCTCTAGGAGTTCATGAATTCTTCTTGTTCTTTCATTTCCTTTTAAGAGTCTATGAACATCTATTCCTTCGCCTATAATATTAGACACTAACATTCTAGGATTTAAAGATGCGTATGGATCTTGGAAAATCATTTGGGATCGTCTCCTGAATTCTTTTCTATCCTTTCCCTTAAGGTCATATATATTTGCTCCGTTAAACTCCACACTTCCTGAAGTAGGATTATAAATATTAAGTATGGTACGACCGGTTGTTGATTTACCACACCCTGATTCTCCTACTAATCCGAGGGTTTCTCCTTTATATATATCAAAAGAGACATCATCCACAGCTTTTAAATATACCTTTTTATCAATTTCAAAGTATTTTTTAAGATTCCTAACTTTGAGTAGGACTTCTTTATTTTTGCTTTCCATGACTAGTTTGCACCCCCTTTATCCTTGGTTACAGGATTATCTACTTTAGGTGCTAACTCATGGTTAAGCCAACATGCCGAATGGTGGTTTTCCCCTATCTTAAATTGTGGGGGCATTTGCCTTCTACAAATATCCATAGCATGTTCACATCTATCTGCAAAGGGACAACCTTTGGGAGGAGCAAATAAATCCGGTGGCGTCCCTTCTATAGAATCTAATTTTTTGTTTTCTTTTTTTATGTCTAATCTAGGGACAGATTTCAATAAACCCCAGGTGTAGGGATGCCTAGAGTTATAGAAAATTTCGTCCGTTGGTCCACTCTCTACTACCTTACCACCGTACATTACAATAATTCTTTGAGCTGAGTGGGCCACAACTCCTAGATCATGGGTGATTAATATGATTGAAGTTTTAATTTTTTTCTGCAAATCCCCCATTAGGTCTAAAATCTGTGCCTGAATGGTTACATCTAATGCCGTTGTCGGTTCATCGGCTATCAGTATCTGTGGATTACATACTAAGGAAATAGCTATCATTGCCCTTTGTCTCATCCCTCCTGAGAATTGATGGGGGTACTCGTTAAATCTATTTTCAGGATTGGGAATCTGAACCATACGAAGCATATTCAATGCCTTATTCTTTGCCTCGTCCCCTCGTATATTTTGGTGTTTTTTTAATCCTTCCATAATCTGTTTTCCCACAGTCATCGTCGGATTTAAGGAGGTCATCGGATCTTGGAAAATCATACCTATTCGACTTCCCCTTATTCCTTGCATTTCTTTATCCCTTTTCTTTAATATATCTTCACCATTAAATAATATTTGTCCGCCTTTATACCTTGCAGGGGGCTCCGGATTGAGTCTCATCAATGACTTTGCCGTAACAGATTTACCAGAGCCCGATTCTCCTACAATAGCTAATGTTTCACCCTCATAAAGGTCAAAGGATACATCTCTTACTGCCTGAACTTCCCCGGCGTAGGTATCAAAAGATACCTCTAAGTTTTTAACCTCTAGTATTTTTTTCATTGACTCACCTCCTATTTTCTAAGTCTTGGGTCTAGGGCATCCCTTAGACCATCGCCTAATAAGTTAAATGCAAGCATCGTTAAGCTAATAGCTATAGCCGGAATAATAAGCTGATGAGGGAATTGTCTAAATATCTTTGCCCCTTGATTTGCCAGTACGCCCCAAGAAGCAAAAGGAACCGGAACACCTAATCCAATAAAACTTAAGAACGCTTCTGCAAAAATCATTTTAGGAATCATCATAGTCATATCAACAATAATAGGACCCATGGCATTGGGAATGAGATGTTTCAAAATAATTCTTTTTGAGTCGGCACCTAAAGTTTTAGATGCAACAACATATTCTGAATGTTTAAGTCTCATAACTTCACCCCGAACAATACGGGCTGTTCCCATCCATCCTGTTACAATCAGTACAATACTTATGGGTTTAATACCCGGGTTCATCACTGTTAATAATAATATTGTATAAAGCATGTCAGGTACTGTCATCAATATTTCAACGATACGCATTAAAATATCATCGACCCTACCACCGATATATCCGGAAATTCCTCCATAAACTATTCCAAAAATAGATGTTATAAATACTGAAATGAATGCAATAAAGAAAGAAATTCTTCCGCCTTCCCATAGACGGGTAAATAAATCTCTGCCAAATTCATCTGTACCAAACCAATGTTTAGAATTAAACCATTTTACTCCTTTGGTTTCTATGATTAAGTTTGAACCTTTCTTTTCAAAGGTAATTCCTCTAAAATCCGAATCTTTAGCTAAAATTTCTTCTGATTCTTTATTTAACTTGTCTACGATACTACCCCATGTATCAGTATCAACTATATCAACTACTATTTGGTATTCCTTTTTATCTCCTTGCCAAGATTCTTCGGCCTGGTTGCCTATCTTAAATCCTACTTGCCCCGCAGATTGTAGTTGAACCTTTCTTAGAATAACCTTGCTTTTTCGATAATTAGGAATGTATTTTTCATATTTAAAAACTTCATTTGACAGGAGGGAAATACTCCTAGCATTGCTCATAATAGGAGTCTGATTTTGCTCGGCCAAATTTTGTTTTTCGTAGGTGTGGCCATATAAAGACTTTGTTATTATGGGTCCTACTAAAGACATAAGAATTAAAAAAATTAAAATCAAAAAAGAAGTTATTGCTATTTTATTTTTCTTTAATCTCCTATAGGCATCTTTCCAATAAGATAAACTTGGTCTTTTTATTTCCCCTGCGGCCTTTAGATTTTTGCCTATGTGTCTAAAATCGTCCTTATCCAACTGCGTATTAATCATCTATTTCCCTCCCTCCCCTGAAATTTTAAGTCTAGGATCTATTAATCCATAGATAATATCTACTGCTAGCATGGAAGTAATAATAAGCGTAGCATAAAAGATAGTAATACCCATAATCATAGGATAGTCTTGTTCAGTAATCGTCGAAACAAAATACTCCCCTAATCCAGCAACAGCAAAGATTTTTTCAACAACAATTGACCCTGTAATTAATGCTGCAAACAAAGGACCTAAGACTGTAATTATAGGCATAATGGCATTCCTTAATACATGTTTCCATACAATTTGAAATCTTGCTAACCCCTTAGATTTAGCCGTACTAATATAATCTTGCCCAAGAACTTCCAATGTAGTTGTTCTCATTAGCCTAGAAATTGTAGCCAAAGAACTTAAGGCAAGGGTAATTGAGGGAAGTATCAAAGACCACTGGGTTTTATCTACTGTTACAGGGAACCAGCCTAGTTTAACCCCAAAAACATAAGCTAAAATAGGTCCTAAAATAATAGAAGGTATGGATACTCCGATGATTGCAATAAAAATCGATAGATAGTCCCATGTCCTTTGGTGATTAAGAGCTGCAATTATGCCTAAAATTACTCCGAATATTACAGCAATAACCAAGGCTCTCCAACCTAATGAGAACGATTTGGGAAAACTTTGTTTAATCATATCCGTTACAGAACGTCCAGGATATTTAATAGATGTTCCTAAATCTCCCTTAATAAGATTCTTCATATATATGAGATATTGTTCAGAACGGGGCTTATCTAATCCATATTTTACCCTTAAAGCTTGTTTAACTTCCGGTTTCAACTTTGGATCCGTAAATGGATCATTAGGTAGGGCATGCATTAAGATAAAAGTAAGGGTTGAAATAACCCAAAGAGTAAGCACCGCCATCAAAAGACGTTTTATAATATATCTTAGCAAGTCAATAACCTCCTATCTTTATTTTTTATATTAAGAAAGGTATATGATATATAGATTACCAACCAAAAGCCTAATTGATTTAACCCTACAATGTTGGAAATCTATTTAAGAGAACCAACTTTAAGTATAGTGATTAAATTTAGTCCTAAAGTTGGTTCTCTATATACATATACCTTTCTCTTATTATCTTAAATTACATAAATTTATTTTTGTTTTTCTGCATTTTTTGCAGCCATATCAATATCTGCCCAGTAAAAGTCAGTGGTTGCCCCAACCCCTCTTATTACAGCCCCTGATACATAATTTTTAAATGTAAAATGTACATTTCTAAAGTATTGAGGTGCTACAACTGCATCGTCTATAAGTGTTTTTTCTGCATCATACATATATTGCATACGTTTTGTAGGGTCAATTTCATTTTTAGCTGCTTGAATTAGTTTGTCATATTCAGGATTATTGTATTTTCCACTATTATTTGGATTAATAGATTCAAATAGATCTAAGAAAGTCATTGCATCAGGATAATCCGGACCCCATCCAGAAGCAGACATTCCAAATTCTCCTTTTTGTAGTCGTGTTAATCTTTCTGACCATGGAAGTGGAACTAGATTTACATTAATGCCTACTTCTTTCCAGTCGGCTTGAAATTTTTCACCAACCTTTTGGTCAATATCTCCATCTCCAATTAATAAATCCATTGTAGGAAGTTCACTCATGCCTAATTCCTTAAGTCCTGCTGCTAAGGATTCTTTAGCTTTTTCTTTATTATTATCTTGGAATAATTCTATTCCATTTTCTTCACGGAATGTCTTTTCAAGACCTGGAAAAATTTCTGGAATAATTGCCAATGCCGGCCTATCCCCTAAGTTGATTTTTTCAACAAAAGATGTTCTATCCATAGCATACATCAATGCTCTACGGATATTTTTATTCTGAGTAATAGGATTATCGAAATGATTAAACTCAATGTAGAACACACCATAGTCAGGACGATTAATCATTGCCTGTAGGTTTAATTCATTCAATGTAGCCATATCTTCAAAATCCGGCACGTCTTTAGCTTGAATTGCAGAGCCGTCTAGTGCTCCAGTTTTTAATAAATTGGTTCTAGTTTCTACGTCATTAACCATTTTCATATTAACAACATCAATATTGATGTTATCCTTATTCCAATAATGTTCATTCTTAACTAATTTAAAGTTGTCTTTATGTGCCCATTCTGCAACTTTCCAAGGGCCATTAGCAAGGAGTCCTTCTGCTTCTATACCATATTTATTAGCGGCACTTTGCTCTTTATAAAAATCTTCTTTAACCGGAGCATAGACAGCAAATGCTGTTAAATTAGGGAAATATGGTGCAGGAACTGCAACCGTAATTTTGATATTATTACCGTCTTTAACCGCTTTTACATTTCCCCAAAGCTCATCTTGTTTAGCTTCAAATTCTGCTTTTTCCTCATCTGTCATTTTTTCCATACGGGCACCCTGCTCATCCTCATTAAGATTTGCAAAATCCGGGTCTTTTTCTGTTAAGAATGTGGTCTTTGTGTAGGCTGCATAATCAGCTGCCCCCTCAATATAATCTGAAATCAAGAAACTATATGCTCCTGTTGTATCCATGGCCAATCTCCACCCGAAGAATAAATCTTCAGCTGTAACTAAACTTCCATCAGCCCATTTTGCGTCGTCTCTCAGTTCAAATGCATAGGTATTGCTTGCTTCGTCATAGGTATATCCCTTAGCAATCCCTGGTTCTAAACTACCGTCATCCTTACCAAATCTCATTAAACCTTCCATAAACATGTTCTCAACCTGAATATCTGGTTGTCCCCACATTTGTTGTGGATCTAAGGTTTGAGGTTCAGAAGATAGATAATAATCTAAAACTTTTTCGCCTTCAAATTTTGTATCCTTATTTTCTTCCTTTACTTGTTCCCCAGCCTGTCCAACTGTTTGTTCTTCTTCTTTGCCACAACCAGTTAGGGCAATACTAAGAACCATAACTATTGCTAGGCTCATAGCCCATAATTTTTTTAGTCTCATTAGGAATCCCCCTTCTTATAGTTTAGTTTAGTGAATAGTTAAAAACAAAAATTATTATATCACCAAACCTATTTTTTTGCAATTTAATTATTCATGCGGTATTTTTTTTGAAGGTGAACCTTTATCATAATTATGGATATAATGCAGGATTTACTTCATTTATTGTCTTTATAGCTCATTTATCCTATTATTTTTAACCTTTTGGTAATTACTTATCACATGTTTTACTGGATTACCTTTAATGTGTTAATATTCTAAAATAACCTTCTATTTTACTAACTTCATTTATCTTAATATTTGACATACACTCAAGCTTCTGATATACCAAATAAAAGAATATCAATATAAAAATACTTTAATTTACTTTTAAAAATATCAATTATGCAATATAATACTAGAAAAGGCTAATTCATATATTTCAACAATGGGGAGGAGTTATTCTATGGAAATCGAAAAAAAATATTTAGTAAAGAACATACCCGCTAACCTTCATCTATATGAAAAAAAAGAAATTATTCAAGGGTATATTTCTATTGATCCAACAATTAGATTAAGAAAAAGCGATGATGAATACTTCCTTACAATCAAAGGTAAAGGACATTTGAAAAGGGAAGAAATGGAGTTTCGCTTAACTAAAGAGCAATTTGAGAATCTTTGGGCAAAGGTGGACTCTGCTACTATAAATAAAACTAGATATTATATTCCTTTAGAAAATAACTTAATAGCAGAACTTGATATATACCATAAGGATTTAAACAATCTTCTTACAGTTGAAGTGGAGTTTGATTCTGAAAAAGCCTCTGAGTATTTTATTCCTCCAGAGTGGTTTGGTGAGGATGTAACCCATGATAGCAGATATAAAAATAATAATATTGCTGTTTACGGTATTCCAAGAAGATAATAAGAAAAGCTTTATGGCATGGGCCATAAAGCTTTTCTTATTATAGTGCGGATGAAGGGAGTCGAACCCCCACGCCAAAGGCGCTAGATCCTAAGTCTAGTGCGTCTGCCAATTCCGCCACATCCGCATATTCAAATTATAAGCTATGAGCTACCCGGGACTCGAACCCGGGACACCTGGATTAAAAGTCCAGTGCTCTACCGGCTGAGCTAGTAGCCCACAGTTGGCTGGGTAGGAAGGATTCGAACCTTCGCATGCAGGAGTCAAAGTCCTGTGCCTTACCGCTTGGCGACTACCCATCAATAAGGGTGAATAGTGGGATTCGAACCCACGGTCTCCAGAGCCACAATCTGGCGCTTTAACCAGCTAAGCTATACCCACCATATCTCTTAATCATTTTATATACGTGCCTGCAGGGATTCGAACCCCGGACACATGGCTTAGAAGGCCATTGCTCTATCCTACTGAGCTACAGGCACATATAAAGCGGGTGATGGGAATCGAACCCACGTACCCAGCTTGGAAGGCTGGTGTTCTACCATTGAACTACACCCGCAAATGGTCGGGGTGACAGGATTCGAACCTGCGACCTCTTGATCCCAAATCAAGCGCTCTAGCCAAGCTGAGCCACACCCCGTTTTGCCGACAACGATTATTATATATGATTGATAGAAATTAGTCAATACTTTTTTTAAAATGTATTTGTCCCTTTTTTATCATTCTTTCTTTATACCATCCATAGTCGACTTAATTCATTGTCTTTTTTAATGGCCATTATAGCAGGTTCAACTTTTCCTTCCTCTTCTATCTCTATTATTCCAAAGGTAGGATATATAATACCTCTAGGCTGACTAATGCTTCCCGGATTAAAGAGAAGCATCTCACCATAATTTTCTATCAGAGGCATATGGGTATGACCGAATAATACTATGTCTACCTCTTTTTCTTCACCATAATAACCTATTCTATCATAACCCCATTTTACATCTTGCCTATGGCCATGGGTCATTAAAATCTTCTTATTTGCTATAGGTATTATTTTTTCTTTATGAATACTGCCAAAATCACAATTACCACCTACATAATGTAAAAGCAAACTAGGAAATTCTTTCATTAATTTAATAGCATCTTTTTCATGATCGCCTAGGTGTATAATAACATCTATTCTATCCTTTAGTTTTTGTATGACCATTCTAGGGTAGTAGAGGGAGCCATGACTGTCACTTAAAATTAAGAGTTTCATTTGGTTGTATCCTCCAACCTACCCTTTAATAAATCTTTCATGTTTTCTAATGCCTTTGCCCTATGACTTATTTTATTTTTAAGTTCTGGGGGAATTTGAGCTGTTGTCATATTGTATTTTGGAACATAAAATATGGGGTCATATCCAAAGCCATTTGCCCCTCTTATTTCATTTCCAATCCTTCCTTCTATCACTCCCTTAGTAGTAATAATCCTTCCATCAGAAAACCCTGCAGCTATTACGCATACAAATCGGGCAGTTCTCTTTTCATCTGGTACTCCTTTAAGCATATCTAAAATTTTATTGTTTTTTATATTATAAGGTGTATCTTCCCCCATAAAACGTGCCGATGAAATCCCAGGTTCACCATTAAGATAATCTATCTCAATTCCAGAATCATCTGCCATAACAATACCTTTGCTGTGCTTCATAATCTCTTTTACTTTGATTATTGCATTTTCTTCAAAGGTAGTTCCATCCTCTATGATATTAATATTTATCCCCGCTGCTTCCATTGATATGATTTCTATGTTGAGATCCTTCATTATCTCATTGATTTCTATAATTTTTCCTTTGTTCTTTGTTGCAAACACGATTTGTTCCATCAAAAATTTCCTCCAATAATATCTGCAATTTCTCCTAAGGCCTCTTTTTGCTTCTCTATTAATTCACTCGTACCTTTTTTCCCTAAGTCAAGAAGCTTATTAAAGACTTCATGGGAAAATGGAGATCTTTCACCTGTCCCCTGGACTTCTATATACTCACCTTTTTCGGTCATTACTAAATTCATGTCCACTTCTGCCCTACTGTCTTCTTCATAACATAAATCCAATAGAGGAATTTCTTCTACTACTCCAACACTGATAGCAGAAACAAAATTTCTAATCGGCATCTCTTTTATGACTTCTTTTTTCAAAAGCAAATTACATGCATCGGCTAAGGCAACAAAGCTTCCAGTAATAGACGCTGTTCTTGTCCCCCCATCTGCTTGGATTACATCACAGTCTAAAGTGATGGTCCTTTCCCCTAATATAGTAAAGTCAATAACTGACCTTAAGGCCCGTCCAATCAGTCTTTGAATTTCTACAGAACGATTATTCATTCTTAATTTATTAATATCCCGTTGATTTCTTACTCCGGTAGATCTTGGAAGCATGGAATATTCTGCTGTTATCCAGCCTTCGCCACTACTCTTCTTAAATAGGGGAACCCTCTCTTCTACACTGGCATTACATATAATCTTAGTATCCCCCATTTCAATAAGTACGGAGCCCTCGGGATATTTAATATAATTACGGGTTATTTTTACTGTTCTTATTTGGTCATACTTTCTTTTATCAATTCTCTCCATTCATCTTTCATCCTTTCTTCTAGCCATTCTTCCTTGCTATAAGATTTTATTATCGTTCCCTCAGGAAGGTAATCTTCTTGCCCTTCTATAAGTACTGTAATATTTTCCACTCCTGAAATAGCAAAACCGGTATCTAAAATTTGGTATACAATCCACTGCTCAGTCAAGGTTCCCCCATAATTTTTAATATCCTTTGAAATATTTAGATACAGGCTACTATTTTCAACACGAATATCCATTATCTTTACTTCCTTAGGGATAATACTTTCCTCTACATTAAAATTATTACCTAAAAGATCTTCAAATAATTCCTCTGCTTGCTTCTTAGTTACGTTAATTTGATGAATAGATACCTGTTCTTTTTGAATTGAAAATGCTGGGGATACGAACATAAATCCCATAAATAACAAAATAAAAAAATATGTTGGTTCAGCCATTTTACCCCTCCTTTATATTTTACCATTTTATACCACAAGGGGGGGTTAGGACAAGGTATTTCGTTAGTGTGGTTTCTACATTATACTATTCTATACTATAATTTGCCTTAATTAAAGAATATATTATAAAATCTTTTACAGTTTTCGTGACAAATTTTAGGGGTGATTGCAATCACCCCTAAAATTTTTATATTTAACTTTTATCTATTAGTAGGATACCTTTCGAAAATGGTTAATATTCCTTCGAAGATTGCTTTCGCGGCATTTTGTCTAAATGAATCTGATCTAAGGAGATTAGCATCATCCTTATTGCTTAAAAATGCAACCTCAATTATCACCGCTGGCATTTTTGTTGTTCTAAGCACATAAAGTCCCGGACGTTCCTTAAGTCCCCTATCCTTCGTTCCTAATTGTTGTACAAGTACATTTTGGAAAATCTGTGCCATTTTTTTCCCTGAAAACTGTGCAGTTGTATCTAAATGGGTTGGAAAATATAGGGTTTCTGTTCCTTTATGTTCACTAGTAAAGGAATTATTATGCACACTTACAAATATATCCGCACCTATTTCATTTGCTAGTTTACTTCTATCTTCAAGGGATGGATAGGTATCGCTTGTCCTTGTATTATATACCTTAATATCCGGTCTGCTTGCAAGAAGGGCATTTAGTTTTAGGGTTATATCCAAATTAAGTTCTTTTTCAACTAACCCATTGCCCAAGGCACCAGGATCCTTCCCCCCATGACCTGCATCCAAAACCATAATTTTGCTATACTTTTCTGTCGGTTTAAGAATGGAAATAATGATATATTCTCCCTCATCTAAAACATCATAAGCAAAAACACTTTTTTGTATAAACTTAAATTCAGTTTTATTATTACTGTTTCTGCCTATTTGTATAGAATCTAGTTTACCATCTCCAAGATGAAAAACACCTTCACCATAAGTTAAATAATAATCCTCTGGCAAAATAATTTTGTAAATCCTATTCATATAGTCATCATCATGTTTAATTGTCTTTATATCAAAATCCTTTGATGGCTTTTTAATCATAACCTGAGTTTTATCCTGGTTTATATACTGAATATTTTTATAGGTTGGGGGTATTATTTGTACAGAAGTTTTGCCCTTACCTGATGATACTACTTCATATTCAGGCTGGTTATCAACATCCAGAACGATTCTATATGTATTACCATCAAACCGTGCAGTTCTAATACCCTTTACATATTGCCCCCTCACCAATTCTTCAATATCTTCTAGATTAGTTTCTATATAGGGAATATCAATTACCAAACGATTTGGATTGGTTAATCTAAGTACCTTTACATTAGGGTTTGTACTGCCGTATAAGGTAAGAACATCTCCTCTACTGTTTTGACTTAATTCAACCCTATTGAGGTTGGCCTTTTTCATTTCTAAAATAAAGCTCCTTCTATCGGATGCCATTCTAATATTATAATCTCCTTGATTTTTTAGGTCAAATACAACCCTAACTACCTTGGGGTTTGAACTGAATTGACTTGAACGTATGGATTTCACTGTATTGCTATTTTCCACTGTTATATTTGTTTGTGATAGCTTCATATTTGCATTGTCAATATCTATTACTATTTTATTACCTTCTAAAGCCATATGTTCTAGGAAAGTAATTGGGGAACTTGCGGATACCTTAAATTGGCTCCCCCCAGTGGTATCTAAGGATTGTATCCCTATAATATCTGTTGTTGGATTTTGCACCCTCTCAATAGATGGTGGTGTTTGCTCTTTAGAACTATCTGGTTTAGACTCCACTATAATCGGATTTGTTGCCAATTTTGTAGGCAACTTAGGAATATCCCGGTTAAAATCAGATTCTACCGGTATATCCGGGATAGGTGCATCCTTATCTGTTTCGTTGTTTGTTTCCTTATCTTCTATAGGTTTTTCTAATTCATTATTATTATTTTCACCCTCGGGCAAGTCAATCTTGACTATACGCTCACTTTTCATCCATTCAACATTAAATCCGATTGTTTCTGCAACAAATCGAATAGGAATCATAACCTTATTATTTATAATCTTAGGTGCCATGGGAATATTTTTGTCCTCGCCGTTAACCCAAGCTATATTGCTATTTGTTTTTAAAATAACTAGGGTGTCGTTCATTCCTGCATAGACCTCTTTAGTTTCAGGCTTCCATTCTACAACGGCTTCCATTGCTTCGAATACCTCACGGATAGGTACTAGAGTATTTCCATTAAAAACGATAGGGGGCATTTCTCCTTGTATATCCTTACCCCGTACTACTAATTGAATAGGTCTTTCTTTATAAATATGGGTTTGTCCGTCATATTCAAGAATCATTTCATTGGTTTCTCCAGCATAAACCATATTTACAAATAATAAATTAAAGATAAGTATTACCCCTAATATGTATGCCATTGGTTTTATTTTTTTCATTTTTCCCCTCCGCCACTTTACCTTAATTATGTCTAGTATCATGTTGATTTACATAAAAATTATATCAGAATTTAGCACTTTATTAAAGCAAATACGGAATTTGAAATGTTTTTGTAATATTAATGCTGTTTTAGAACAAACTATTCCTAGGAGGTGCTTTTTTGTGCTAGATATTAACTGCACTTATGACTGTCGTCATCAAACTTATGGAAAATGCACACTAAATACGGGCTCCAATGTATCTCAAGATATTGATGAAAATTTTTCTATGGATTGTCCATATTATGAGGCTTCTCAAAGGAAAAAAGACAACCCTGATGTGCAATACTATTCCTTCTCAAAAAAATAAGATGCACAAAATATCTATGTGCATCCCTTTTACTTAAATCATTTTTAAAAATTCCTCTTCTTTAATAATTGGAACCCCTAATTCTTTTGCCTTTTTATTTTTTGATGAGGTAGAATCGATATCATTATTAATTAAGTAATTTGTTTTCCCCGTTACTGCTGATGTTACCTTTCCTCCTAAAGATTCTACTTTTTCTTTTAATTCTTTCCTATTTTTATGAAATGCTACCTCCCCAGTGATAACAAATGTCAATCCTTCTAAAATTTGTTTTTCTTGTTTGCTTTTCGCTCCTTTTATTCTTAAAATTTCATTTAGTACTTTTATTCTTTTTTTATTTTCATCTTGATTAAAGTAGCTATATATGGAGTGGGTGATTATTTCCCCAAAGCCTGCTATATTTTTAAGTTCATCTACATCGGCTTTCATTATCTTCTCCAAGTCATAATTAAAATGCTTACAAAGTAATTTTGCATTGCTAAGACCCACCTGATTTAAACCTAGGGCATATATAAAATTGGGGAGTTCAACATCCTTAGATTTTTCAATCGAATGAATAAGATTTTGATAAGACCTTTCTCCGAAACCCTCCATATTCTTTATTTCTTTTTCATATGAATTCAAATCATAAATATCTTTAAAATCCTCTAAAAACCCTCTTTGTACAAATTTTTCAATGGTGGCTTCCGAAAAACCTTCTATATTCATAGCATCCCTAGATACATAATGGGTTAATATTTTTATCCTTTGAGCATGACAGTTGGGATTAGTGCAATATAGAGCTTTTCCCTCCCTAATCTTTCTAACTTCTGTTTCCCCTTTACATACTGGGCATTTTTCAGGAATTTCTATATTATTACTTTTAGTTAAGTTTTCTGCCACTTGGGGTATAATCATATTTGCCTTGTAAACTTTTATTATATCTCCTATGCCTAATTTGAGCTCCTCTAGTATGCTTAGATTATGCACGCTGGCACGATTTACAGTGGTTCCTTCTAGTTCTACACTTTCAAATATGGCTATGGGATTTATAAGACCGGTCCTTGAAGTATTCCACTGAATGTATAAAAGTTTAGTTTCTTTCATTTCATCCGCCCATTTGAATGCTATGGAATGCCTTGGGAATTTCGCTGTAGCCCCTAGGGATTCCGAATAGGCCAAACTGTCGTAAGTTAATACTAATCCATCGGATCCGAAATCATTATCTCCAATTTTTTCTTCAAATTGGTATACTGCTTTTTCTATATTCCCCCTAAACACTTCTTGATGTTCTACCACATCAAAACCTATATTTTTAAGCCAATCTAATTGCTTGAGCTTAGAATCTTTAAAATTCTGATGGTCTGCTGCAACCAAGCTAAAAGCAAAAAAATACACATTCCTTTTTGCCGTTATCTTATTGTTTAATTGTCTTACGCTACCACTACATAGATTCCTTGGATTTTTATACTGCTCTTCCGGTGGGAGTACCTCATTTATTTTTCTAAAATCCGAATACTTAATAACCGCTTCCCCTCTTATAATCAATTCCCCCTGAAAAGGTATAATTAGAGGTATATTTTTAAATACCTTTGCATTATTGGTTATGTCTTCTCCTATTTCACCATTCCCCCTAGTAACAGCTTGAAATAGCCTCCCATCCCTGTAGGTCAATACAATGGTAAGGCCATCCAATTTCCATGAAATGATTCCTCTTTGGTTGTCTAAAAAACTTTTAAGTTTTGAAATTTCCTTTGTCTTATCTAGGGAAAGCATCCTTTGTGTATGCCGTACCTTAGGTAGAGTACTAAGTAAAGTATAACCTATTTTTTGCGTTGGACTGTCTGCTAGGATTATGCCAGTCTCTTTTTCAAGATTTTCTAATTCATCATATAATCTATCATATTCTTGGTTAGACATTATTTCTTTATCTTCTTGATAATAAGCTCTGGAAGCCTCATTTAAAATTCGAATCAATTCTTTCATTTTTTCCATGACTTACCTCCAATAAACTAAACACACCTTGTTTTTCACTCTCTTCCAATATCATTCTTGCTATACCCAGTATGACAGTGAAAACTCAGAGTTATATTAGAAGACTTTGGATGACTTCATAGAAGTCTATCCCTATGATTTATAATACAACAATATATAAAAAAAATACAGACATCTGTCTGTATTTTATTTGCTTATGGACTTCCTTTCCATGTCATTAATAAAACGAAGTTTGTTTTGGGTCATATTTTTATACTGCTCTTTGGTAATCCTCCCCGATTCTAACAGGTTACCAGCAAAATCTATGAATCTTTTAGTAACCTCTATAAGCTTTACAATTTCTGAACTATTTTCGTTTTTCATGACATCCCACTTTCCCATTCTAAGATTATATCTATGGATTAGAACTTCATTTATTACCACAAATGATTTATGAACGTATTATATCACATTTTACTTTTTATTACAATTTTTCCATGTGTTTTAGTGGGCCATATTTTGTTATAGCTTGATATTATACTTATATATCTCAGTTTTCCTTATAATTTCTCTCTTTTCCTTCTATTTACTATTAAACCCCGCCTATTTTACTGCCTTTAATTTAGCCAGCCCTGCCATTAGCTTCTTCTGACCAAATTTGGGGAATGTAACGGTTACTTCATAATCTGCCCCTGCATAGGTAATATCTTCTACAGTACCTACACCAAATTTTATATGTTTTACTATATCTCCGCATTCATAATCCAGGGAAATCTTTTTAGGGGCCGCAGATGTTTCATTTAAGGATGCACCACCATAAGGTTTGTAATTTTCTAGAACCTTATTCCTAGCCCTTATACCTGCTAGAGGATCTGCAGACCTTTTGGGACTATTACCCATTTTTATAAGTTCCTTAGGTAGTTCCCCCACAAACCTGGATAAACGATTATACTGGGTAAGCCCCCTAAGCATTCTAGATTTGGCATGGCATAAATAAAGCTTTTCCTTCGCCCTAGTTATCCCTACATAGCACAGCCTTCTTTCTTCTTCTACTGCATCTTCTTTTTCTGATACTATACTCATATAACTTGGGAATACCCCTTCCTCGAGTCCCGTAATAAAAACATAAGGGAATTCAAGACCTTTAGCACTATGAAGTGTCATAAGCACTACTGCATTATTTTCCTCATTATAGTTGTCTATATCGGCAACTAGAGAAACTTCCTCTAAAAATCCTCCTAAGCTTGGTTCTTCTGCATTTTCATCATAATCTGCAGCTTTGGATATTAATTCTTTAATATTTTGTATTCTTTCATTAGATTCCTCAGTATTTTCATTTTCTAATTCCTTCAAATACCCAGTCCTATCTAGAATGGTTTCTATAAGTTCCATAACGGTGCCAATTTGTGCCTGCACCTGAAAACCACCCATTAAATCCGCAAAACTTTTTAATTTTGTGGCTGCTCGTCCAAATTGAGAAACTAACTCCCTATCCCTTATCACATTAAAGAAGTTAATATCATTTGCTAGTACATAATCTTCGACCTTACCTATAGTTGTATCTCCTATACCTCTTTTTGGTACATTAATAATTCTTTTTAGTGATAAGTCATCATCAGTATTCTGGATACTTCTTAGATACCCTAAAATATCCTTTATTTCTTTTCTTTCATAGAATCTTATTCCCCCCAATAACCTGTAAGGAATGCTGTGCTTAATAAGATGTTCTTCTAGTACACGGGATTGGGCATTAGTTCGGTATAAAATAGCAAAATCATTATACTCTCTTGCTTCCTCTTCAATTTGCTTAACGATTTCTGATGCAACAAAATCTGCTTCCTTATGTTCATTATCAGTTTGCCTAATCTCTATAGGATTGCCCTGTTCATTTTCTGTCCAAAGTGCCTTTTGTTTCCTTCCATAATTATTCTTTATAACAGCATTGGCTGCATCGAGGATAATTTTTGTAGAGCGATAATTTTGTTCCAATTTAATAACTTTGGCATCTTTAAAATCCTTTTCAAAGTCCAATATATTTCTTATATTGGCCCCTCTCCAGCCGTAGATACTTTGGTCATCATCCCCTACAACACATAGATTTCCGTGCTTGGAAGCTAAGGACTTAACCAGTTTATATTGCGCTGTATTAGTATCTTGGTATTCATCCACCATGATATATTCAAATCTATTTTGGTAATAATCCAAAACATCAGGATGATAAGTAAATAGTTCCACAGTCTTAAAAATAATATCATCAAAGTCCAAGGCATTATTACTTTCTAATTTCTTTTGATAAAGCTTGTAAATATGAGATATTTTTTCTCTTCTATAGTCCCCTCTAGATTGTTTGTCATATTCCTTGGCTGTTATCAGTTCATTTTTTTGGGAACTTATTTCTCCTAGGATACTACCTACTGGGAAGTTTTTTTCATTATAGTTCAATTCTTTTAAACATTCTCTTATGAGGGTTTTTTGGTCTGCAGTATCATAAATAGTAAAATAACGGTTATAACCTATTTTTTCAATATCCCGTCTTAAAATCCTTACGCAAGCAGAGTGAAAGGTACTAACCCATATCTCATCGGAGCCTTGTCCTACTAGGGTATCGACCCTTTCCCTCATTTCCTTAGCTGCCTTATTAGTAAATGTGATAGCAAGAATTTTCCATGGTAAAACATCTTCCTCCTGAATTAGGTAAGCTATTCTATGGGTTAAAACTCTTGTTTTTCCCGAACCCGCCCCTGCTAGTATCAATAAAGGCCCCTTTGTTTGTAATACTGCTTCTTTTTGTTTGTGATTTAATCCTTCAATCAAATTCATATATACTCTCCTTTTCTTATTCAAACAAAATCCTTTCCATTTACATGGAAAGGATTTATTACTGATTTCTTTCTTCTAATCTATCAAGAATCATGTTGTATCCATCTGAACCATAAGTTAGGGAGCGGTTAACCCTACTGATAGTTGCTGTAGATGCCCCTGTTTTTTCTGTAATTTCCGAATAAGTTTTGTGTTTTCTTAACATCTTCGCTACTTCCAGCCTTTGGGCTAAAGACTTTATTTCATTGATTGTACATATATCTTCGAAAAAGGAATAACATTCATCTATGTTCCTAAGCATTAATATTACCTCAAAAAGATGGTCCGTTAACTCATCTTTAATCTTGCTAACCATTAAATTACTCCTTTCATACTTACTCCTCTTTAATATTTTACAGTATGAAAGCATCTAAAGTCAAGCTATATAAAGAACTAGTAAACGTACATCACTTTAAAAACCCTTTTAATAATTCTACAGAAGTATTAATAACTAAATCCTTTGAAACACCTAATTCATCTATAAGTTCTTTGGCATATTTAAAATTTCCTACATCAAAAGATATATGGGCATCGCTACCAATAATAAAAGGTACATCTTTTTTCAGGCATTCTATCATTATATCTTTAACAATCCTAGCCCCCCCAGCCCTAAAGCTTCCGGGCCTTAAGGAACTATTATTGATTTCAAGAAGAGTATTGTACTCCTTTGAAGCTTCTACTACTGCTTTTATATCAATGGGATACCGTGGATCCCCTGGATGTCCTATGATATCGATATTAGGATTTTCCATAACTTTAAGTAAAGCATTAGTGTTCTCACGGATATTCCCAGGATTAATACAAGGTGGATGAAAACTTGCTATAACAATATCAAGGTATCTTAGTGTGTCTTCATCTAAATCTACGCTACCTTCATAATCAATAATATTTACCTCTGCTCCCTTTAAAATCTCCACCCCATATATCTTCTTGGGAAGGACTGCCATATTGTGAAAATGAAATAAATGGGCACCTCCAGGCATTTTATCTGAATGATCTGTAATAGCTATAAGTTCGAAGTTCTTTTCCGCTGCTTCTTTAGCCATTTCCTGTACCGTACTATAAGCATGACCACTGGCTACTGTATGACAATGGGTATCTAAAACAAATTTCATTAAGTCCATCTCCTTGTAATCTTATAGGGTCTTATATTTAAAATATTATTTTTATTGTATCATATTCATTTTTTATTGCAAATCATTCATGTGTAATACCTATGTCACTATTTAATCCGCTTTTAAGTCTTTAAATTTTGTTCCCCATGTTTCTTGTATTTCTTTATATTATAAGCTCAATCAAAATTCTTCCCTAATATTTTATATAACAACTTTATTTCGACCCTTACTTTTCGCTTGGTATAATTTATCATCTACGCATTTAAGAACATCAGTTGCTGTTAAATCGTTATTTTTAATTGTACATAATCCAAAGGATGCCGTTATGCTTACCTTCTTATTATCAATAATTATTTTTGACTTCTCAATAGTTTTTCTTATTCTTTCTAAAACCCTATACGCTTTTTTATTATTAGTATTTGGTAAACAAATTAAAAATTCTTCTCCTCCATATCTGCCTACCCAATCTCCCTCATATCTAATAGATTGTAATAGCATCCTTGCCACTTTTTTAATAACAATATCCCCTGCACCGTGACCATAGGTATCATTTACCTTTTTAAAATAATCTATATCCATTATAGCAATAGATAGAGGTATTCTACTTGAACATCTTTCAATTTCCCTAGGTAACATCTCATCAATATATCTCCTGTTATAAATGTTGGTTAGGGGGTCCTTCATTATGAGGGCATTTATATCTTGTATCATGTTACGAAGTTCATGCTCACGGCTTTGCCCCATATTAAATGTTTCAAGGACTATGCCTTCGGTAATATCTTTTATTAATTCTAGGGCTATTATTTCATTATCACTTTCTATAGGTACAATGAATATTAAAAAAACCCTTTCTCCATTATGCTGTATCTTAACTAAGTTTTCTTGACTTTCCAGTGCCCTCTTAAGTATGCAATCCTTGCACTCCCTGTTATCTAGGCAATAGGGATAACAGTTAACATTATCTGGCACCTTCATTTCCTTGTATTTAATAACCTTCTTTTTAGTTGGATTAATAATTCGTACAATATCAAAGATTCTTTTATAAACTTCTATTTGTTGCAGAATATCGTATTCTATTAATTCTTTCATATAAGTAAGTTCCCCCTTTAAAATGGTCTTCACTTTATAACTATATCAGAATAAGTCTTTTGTAGTATTTAGTTTTTATTCATAATTATTATTAGAGCTATATTAATTCATTTATTTATAAAAAACAACTTAATTCTTATTCTAATTGTGTTTTTCTACTAGTAATTAATTCCATCAAAAATAAAAGTACTGTTTCTAGTACTTAATATTATATTGGCATATCTAAAAAGATTTATTCAGTATAGATTTGTAAAAAATGAAAAACCGCCAAATTCAGTGCTTTATAACATTGAATTTGACGGTTTATATACTAATGTCTAAAATGTCTCATTCCTGTGAATACCATGGCTATTCCATATTTATCACAGGCATCTATGGATTCTTGGTCCCTTAGGGAACCTCCCGGCTGGATTATTGCTGTTATTCCTATTTTTGCTGCTTCTTCAACACAATCTGGAAATGGAAAGAAAGCATCAGAGGCAAGACTTGCCCCTTTTAATTTATCTGCTCCTAATTGCTCTATGCAATGGTCTATTGCCTGCTTACAAGCCCAGATTCTATTGACCTGTCCAGGTCCTACCCCTAGGGACTGTTTATCTTTAGCTATGGCTATACCATTGGATTTTGCATATTTTACTATTTTCCAAGCAAAAAGTAAGTCTTCCATCTCTTTTTCTGTCGGTTTTTTCTTGGTTACTATCTTTGGCTCTTCTTCTGGAAGAAGTACATTATCTATATCTTGTATTAATAATCCACCTGCTACTTTCTTTAAATCATAGGAGCCTTTTGGCTGTTTAACTGTAATATCATCAAGTCTTAGGATTCTAAGATTTTTCTTTTTAGTCAATACTTCTAAAGCTTCACTACTATATTTTGGGGCAACAATAATCTCTATAAAAATCTTATTCATTTCTATAGCTGTTTTTTCATCGATTTCACGATTTGCCACTACTATGCCCCCAAATATAGAAACTGGGTCCGAAGTATAGGCTGTCATATATGCATCATAAATATTATTACCACTGCCTACACCACAGGGATTTGCATGTTTACACGCAACAACCGTAGGTTCTTCGAATTCTTTAAGAAGTTCTAGAGCCCCATTTGTATCATTAATATTATTAAAAGAAAGTTCTTTACCGTGAAGCTGAGTAGCCGAACTTAAACACCCTGTGTTTTTTCCTATTTCTTTATAAAAAGCTGCCTTTTGGTGAGGATTTTCTCCATATCTCATATCCTGAACCTTTTCAAAGGTTAGGCTTAAAGTATCTGGGAAGCCTTCACCTTCCCTTTGTTTTCTGAGGTAGTTCGCAATAAGGGTATCATAGCTTGATGTATGTTCAAACACCTTAGAGGATAAATAGAACTTAGTATTTTTTGATACCTCACCTTTTTCTTTAAGTTCATCTAAAACCCTATCATAATCCTTAGGGTCTACTATAACCGCTACATCTTGATAATTCTTTGCAGCAGAACGAAGCATTGTAGGACCACCTATATCAATATTTTCAATGGCATCTTCTAAAGTTACACCATCTTTTAAAATAGTTTGTTTAAAGGGGTATAAATTCACAACTACCATATCTATAGGGGTTATATCTAATTCTTCTAATTGACTTACATGTTCTTTCTTGCTTCTCATAGCAAGAAGGCCTGCATGAATATTAGGATGAAGGGTCTTTACCCTACCATCTAGGCATTCTGGAAACCCCGTTATTTCAGAAATACCGATAACCTTAATTCCTGCATCGGAAATAGCTTTAGCTGTTCCCCCGGTAGATACAATTTCAAAACCTAGCTCACTAATTTTTTTTGCAAATTCTATAACTCCTGTTTTGTCTGAAACACTAATTAATGCTCTTTTCATACTATATATCCTCCTTAATTTTATAATTTACCATGGAAACTCCTACTAATTACTTCTTGCTGCTGCTCTTTGCTTAATTTGTGGAAATTAACCGCATAACCGGATACCCTAATTGTTAGATTGGGATGCTTTTCCGGGTGCTCCATAGCTTCTATCAATTTTTCCCTATTGATTACATTGACATTAAGATGATGAGCATTTTGAATAAAATAGCCCTCTAGAATACCTACTAAATTGTTGATTTGTTCGTCTTTTGCCTTCCCTAAAGTAGTTGGTTCTATACTAAGGGTACAGGATATACCATCCTTACAGGCCTCATAAGGAAGTTTTGCTACAGAGTTAAGGGAGGCTAGTGCTCCTTTTTTATCCCTATTATGCATAGGATTAGCCCCTGGAGCAAAGGGTTCCCCCATTTTTCTTCCATCGGGGGTATTTCCCGTTTTCTTTCCATATACCACATTAGAAGTTATTGTTAATATAGATAGGGTATGCTTTGCTCCTCTATAGGATGGAACCTTAGAAAGTTCATTATTAAATTCGACAACCAAATCCCTAGCAATATTGTCTACCCTTTCATCATCGTTACCATATTTAGGAAAATCCCCTTCCATCGTAAAATCGATTATCATTCCTTTTTCATCTCGAATAGGATGGACTTTGGCATGTTTTATAGCACTTAAAGAATCTGCTACTACCGATAGACCGGCTACTCCAAAAGCCATAAATCTTCCTACCTCGGTATCATGAAGTGCCATCTGCAACTTTTCATAAGCGTATTTATCATGCATATAATGAATGACATTCATAGTATTAACATAAAGGTTGCAAAGCCAGTGGCTATAATATGAAAATCTTTTCACTACTTCTTCATACTCTAATGTATCTCCTAAGATAGGTTCCATATATGGGCCTACCTGCTCCTTACTTATTTCATCTTTTCCCCCATTAAGACTCATTAAAAGTACCTTAGGAAGATTGCATCTAGCCCCAAAAAACTGCATTTGTTTTCCTATTTTCATGGCAGATACACAGCAGGCAATCCCGTAGTCATCCCCATAGCTTGTTCGCATTATATCATCATTTTCATATTGTATGGAATCTGTTTCAACAGAAACTTTGGCACAATATTTTTTAAATTCTAAAGGCAGCCCGTTAGCCCAAAGCACAGTTAGATTAGGTTCCGGAGCAGGACCTAAGGTATATAAAGTATTAAGGAATCTATAAGAGGATTTGGTTACTAATGTCCTTCCGTCTTCTCCCATACCCCCAAGGGATTCTGTAATCCAAAGAGGATCACCTGCAAATAATTCGTTATACTCTGGGGTTCTAAGTACTCTTGCCATCCTAAGTTTTAAAATAAAATCATCTATTATTTCTTGTATTTCTATTTCTGTAAAAGTACCTTCTTTTAAATCCCTTTCGAAATATATGTCTAGGAATGTACTTACCCGCCCTAGAGACATAGCGGCTCCATTTTGTTCCTTTATGGCCCCCAGATATCCAAAATATAGCCATTGCACTGCTTCTTTTGAGTTATGGGCGGGTTTTGATATATCCACCTCATAAAGTAGTGCCATCTTCTTTAATTTGTCTAAAAAATCAATTTGACGATATATCTCTTCGGAAAGTCTAATATTCTCATCAGTCATCGCCTTTTTGGCAATATTTTTCTTGTCCTTTTTCTTTTCCTCTATTAAAAAATCTACGCCATACAGGGGAATTCTCCTATAATCCCCTATAATTCTTCCCCTACCATAGGCATCGGGAAGACCTGTTATAATTCCATGCCTTCTTACTTTACGCATTTCATCACTATAAACCCTAAATACTCCATCATTATGAGTAGTTCTATAAGCAAAATGTTCCTCTATATTCCTATCTAATTTATACCCATAAGCTTCACAGGCCTGTCTCGTCATACGGATACCCCCAAAGGGATTTACCCCTCTTCTTAAAGGTCTGTTAGTTTGAAATCCTACTATTATTTCTTTTTCTTTTTCAAGATATCCTGGAGCATATGTAAGTAGGGACGATACTGTAGAAGTATCGATATCTAACACTCCACCCCACTCAGATTCCAATCTACATAAATCGTTATATTTTTTTAAAAGCTCCCTTGTTCTATCTGTAGCCCCCTCTAGAAAACCATCATTACCTTCATAGGGTGTATAATTTTTTTGTATGAAATCCCGCACATTGATTTCTTTTTCCCATACTCCTTTTCTAAAACTTCTCCATTGATTTACTTCCATCTTTTCGCCTCCTTTTAATATAAAAAAACCGCCTGAACAAACAGGCTTAATATAGTCTGTTTGCCCAGGCGGTCGGCGAGTTTTCCCTGTATTTCCCGTGGGTTATCCCACTATCCGCCAGTCATACAAGGATTATTCGTTTTGCTTAGAAAATATATTTTAAAATAAACAAAGCTGCTATAATGTACATTACCATATGAACATTTTTACCCTTACCAGTGATAAGTTTAAGAAGTACATAAGATATTACTCCAAAAACTAAACCTTCAGAAATACTATAAGCTAAAGGCATCATGATGATTGTTAAAAATGCTGGAAGTCCCTCTGTGTAATCTGTAAAATTAATTTTAGTTACAGATTCCATCATAAACAGCCCTACAATAATCAGTACCGGTGCTGTTGCAAAGGAAGGAATGACCATTATAATTGGTGTAAAGATTAAAGCAACTGCAAATAATACCGCGGTGGTTAGGGAAGTTAATCCGGTCCTACCGCCATCAGCAACCCCAGAAGCACTTTCTACATAAGTTGTAACAGTGGAAGTACCAAGGATAGCTCCTCCTACTGTACCAATAGCATCTGCAAGAAGGGCTTCTTTTACTTTCGGCAGCTTTCCATCTTTGTCCAAAAATCCTGCTTTACTAGATACCCCTATTAAAGTTCCAATGGTATCAAATATATCTACAAACAGAAAAGAAAAAATAACAACTATAAAATCCAATGTAATCACTTTAGAAAAAGAAAACTTAGCAAAGGTCGGTGCTACACTTGGCGGTGCAGATATAATTCCTTCAGGAATCAAACTAAACATACCAATTTCAGGGTTTACAACATACAATCCTGTAAGTTGGCAAACCAATCCAAGAACATAAGTGCCAAGTATTCCCCAAAGCAGAGCCCCTTTTACTTTTTTGATTACTAATGTGGCAGTTAAAATAAGCCCAACTAAAGCCAATACCACAGTAATGCTTTTAACATTTCCCAAGGTAACAAGAGTTGCCTGTTCTGATACGATAATACCTGCATTTTGAAAACCTATAAAGGTAATAAATAATCCTATCCCAACACTTACTGCATATTTCATATTTTGAGGAATAGCATCAAAAATGGCTTCACGAACATTAACAAGGCTCAAAAGAATGAATACAATCCCTTCGATAAGTATTGCTGTTAGTGCCATTTCCCAACCATAAACCGAGGCAACACTAAAGGCAAAGAAAGCATTAAGTCCCATCCCCGGTGCCAGGGCAAACGGATAGTTTGCAAGTAACGCCATCATAAGGGTACCTAGGGCTGCTCCTAGGGCTGTTGCTGTTAAAACAGCTCCCTTTTCCATTCCTGTTGTGCTTAAAATATCAGGGTTAACCACTAAGATATATGCCATGGTCATAAATGTTGTAATCCCAGCAAGAACTTCCGTTTTTACATCTGTGTTGTGCTGACTTAACTTGAATACCTTTTCTAATAAACCATTGCTTTGAGGCCCCTTTTTTGCTTTTGATTGTGCCATTTTAAATATCCTCCCTTAAACAATTTAAATTGAAAAAGCAAATAGTCAAACTCCATAAACTAAAAAATTCACAGGTTGTCTTGGACTTTTCTCTAGACTTCCATATGTGAATATAGTTTATATTTATTACAAAATTATTGTATCAAATTTAAGCATTTCTTGTCAATGGTTTCTCGAACTTTTTACTGAATGCCTTTATTAATGTTCGGCATTAATGATAGCACCCTGAGATTTACCTTTTGCAATATCTACAGATGCGGAGGCACCTATTCGGTTTGCCCCTGCCCTTATTAGGGCTTCGGCATCTTCTTTAGTCTTTATTCCTCCTGAGGCCTTAACCCCCATGGTATCCCCTACGGTCTTTCTCATTAATACTATATCATCTCTTATAGCGCCTCCCCCTAAAAAACCCGTGGAAGTTTTTACAAAATCCGCTCCTGCTTCTTTGGCTAATAGACAAGCCTTTTGCTTTTCCCCATCGGTTAAAAGAGAGGTTTCTATAATAACTTTTACTATGGCTCTATCCTTAACAGCATGAACTACAGCCTTAATATCATCTCTTACAAAGTCATATTTCTTATCCTTTAGGGCCCCTATATTTATTACCATATCTACATCTGTAGCCCCATTTTCTACAGCATCCTTAGCTTCCAATGCCTTCATACCAGTAATCATAGCCCCTAAGGGAAATCCTATTACTGTGGTTATGCCTATGTCACTATCTTGAAGTAAATGCTTTGCCATGGGAACGTAACAAGGATTTACACAAACTGTAGCAAATCCATATTCAATAGCCTCCTTACATAATTTCTTAATGTCCTCTTCCCTAGTATCTGGCCTTAACATTGTATGGTCAATCATTGTAGCTAACTTTTCATTTATCATTACAATACCTCCTATAATTATGTAAAAAGTTTATATATATATGGTTTCAATAATTATAAATATATATTCACTCATGTATTCTGAATTTCTTATAAGTGTTAATAAGATTATATGCTTTGATATTCCAGTAGGATTTATCTCTTTGACTATATAATATATATCATAATCCTCCATATTACCAAAATCAACTATATCTTTTAACATACAATATTCTCTAAACTAACCTCCATAAAAATAGCCCTTTATTAGTATTATCTTCTTGCCGTCCTTAATATCAAATTCATAAATATATTATTGATTTATGATGTTCTTTGAATATTAAAAAGCTTAAAATTCATATTGACAACTAAATTTTTTTATGATATATTGCAAGCTACAATTAAATTGTGAAGTACAAATCATGAGTAAGTATTTAGTGAGGTTGGGCATGTAAGTCTTAATATAATTCATCCATAGGACTTGTAGGTGTTAATTCAAGCTAAATCATAAAACCGAAATTGTTTTGGAAAAACTTTAATTAGGTAGAACTGGGGTTTATTCAGGATCAACTTATAAATAAGGTGGTCATGAATTAGACTATGCAAATGGTTTAATGTGAGCCATAAAGGCGAAACTTAAGCACTCTAACTCTACGTATTAGCGATAATACTAGAGTTAGGGTGCTTTTTGTTTTAATCCAGTAAAAAAAGAAAATCAGGAGGAAAAAGGGGTATGAAGTTAAAAAAATTTTTAGGGATAATGGTATCTATATCATTGCTTATGGGGGTTGTAGGATGTGCAAATACCGAAAATACATTAGGTGCAACTGAAAATAAAAGTGTAATTAATCTAGGTGTTACACCCTACCCACATATAGACCTTATAACTGAAATACTTGAATTATCCTTAGGAGAGTTAGGTTATGAAACAGAAAGAGTTGAAGGTGATGTAGGTTTTATGTATCTAGGAATGTCCCAAGGCGATATAGATATCTATCCAGATGGATGGTTACCAATTTTACACGGTAACTATATCGATAAATACGGCGATAGACTAGAAGTCGGTAACACGATATATGAACAAGTTACCATGGGAATAGTTGTTCCTACCTATGTGGATATTAACTCCATCCAAGAACTTAAGGATAATGCAGAAATATTTGATAATAAAATAGTTGGTATCGAACCTAGCGCTGGTATCATGTTAACAGCTTCAGAAACAATAGATGCTTATGGAATGGATAATATCGAATTATTAGAAGGAAGTACCCCTGCTATGCTAGCAGAAGTAGATAATGCTGTTAGAGCAGAAGAACCTATAGCATTTTTGGGTTGGAGACCCCATATTATGTTTTCTGAATATGACCTTAAGGTATTAGAAGATGATATGGATATTTGGGATTTTGATGATGTTCGTTCCGTTATGAACCCAGAACTAAAAGAAAAATCACCAGAGGCATATGAACTTATACAAAATTTCAAAATTAGTATAGATGATATAGAAGACATATTATTTAAACTAGAACAAGGTGAAAACTCCTTAGAAGAATTATCTGCTGAGTGGTTAGCAAATAATAGGGGATTTCTTGATGAAATATTAGAACAAGGGGTGGCATCTAAATAATATGAACAACCCAAAAGTAAGCATTCAAAAAGTATACAAGATATTTGGAAAAAGGACTACAAAAGCTTTAGAAGATCTCAAAAATGGAAAAGATAAAGAAACTATTTTAGAAGAAACAAAACAGGTCATTGCTCTTAATAATATTTCCCTTGACATTATGCCAGGGGAAGTATTCGTTATAATGGGGCTATCCGGAAGTGGTAAATCAACTCTTGCAAGATGTATTAATAGATTAATAAGACCAACTTCAGGAAAAGTCTTAATAGATGGCAAAGATATTACTAAAATGAATAGTACACAATTAAGGGAAACAAGGCGTAAAAAAATGGGTATGGTATTCCAAAATTTTGGGTTATTTCCACACTTGAATATATTAGATAACGTGGCTTATGGATTAAAAATTCAGGGAGTCGAAAAATCTAAAAGATATGAACAGGCAGGCGCGGCCATCGACCAAGTTGGTCTAAAAGGTTGGGAAATGAAATATCCCGAAGAATTAAGTGGTGGTATGCAGCAAAGAGTGGGCCTTGCTAGAGCCCTAGCCAATGATCCTGACATTTTGATTATGGATGAAGCTTTTAGTGCGTTAGACCCTCTAATCCGTGCTGATATGCAAGATGAATTAGTAGACCTACAAAAAATTATGAAAAAAACAATTATATTTATTACCCATGACTTGGATGAAGCTATAAAAATCGGTGATAGAATAGCATTAATGAAAGATGGGCAAGTGATCCAAGTTGGAACAGCCCAAGATATACTCATAAATCCTGCTGATGAATATGTAAGTAAATTCACAGAAAATGTAGACAAAAACAAAGTATTTACTGCCGAGCAAATAATGAGAGAACCCACTGCCCTAGCAAATATTACAGATAACCCTCAGGATATTATGGATAAAATTATCGAAAAAAAGATAGATTCTATTTTTGTAGTTGATAAGGATAATAACTTAAAAGGACTTATAAGGCGTAAGGAACTAGAAAGAGCTATCAAAAATAAAGATACTAATATAACGAAATACCTAGACTTTAATTTTACTAAAGTAAGAAAACATAGATCCCTAGAATCTTTATTAGCACCTCTTGCTAATTCCAATGAACCAATTGCTATAGTATCTTCCAAAAATAAACTTTTAGGAATTGTAATAAGAAGCTATATATTCGAAGCTATTACAGGAGGTGTAAAGAGTGAATAAATTACCCATTATACCCTTGGCAGATATAATAAATACATTTCTTGACAAAAATATAGAAAAAATTACCCCTATAACAAGAGCAATTAGTAAGAGATTGGAATGGTTTATAAAAGGGTTTGAAAAAAACTTAATTGCTATAAACCCCATTGTCCTAATATTAATTATTGGTATTTTGATATGGTTTTTATTAAAGGATAAAAAACTAAGTGTAATTCTTATGATACTACTTTCAGTTATCCTAGGCCTAGGATTATGGAAAGATGCCATGGGGACATTATCATTAGTAATGATAGGAACTGTTATCTCCCTACTAATGGGCATACCTATAGGTATTGCAGCAGCCCTTGATAATACAATAGAAAAAATCATAAGACCTATACTTGATTTTATGCAGACCTTACCAAGCTTTGTATATCTTATTCCCGCAGTTATGTTTTTTAGCCTAGGTAAAGTATCAGCTCTCGTAGCTATTTTGATATTCTCTATGCCACCGGCTATTAGACTAACTAATTTAGGTATTAGGGAAGTACCGGAAGATAAAATCGAAGCTTCAAAAGCTTTTGGGGCTACTAAATTCCAAATACTTTTTGGTATTCAACTACCTCTAGCACTCAAAACTATTATGACAGGTATTAACCAATGTATTATGATGGCTCTATCTATGTCAGTAATAGCGGCAATGATAGGGGCTGGTGGATTAGGAAGAAGTGTCCTTACAGCAATGCAAACCGTAGATATTGGTATGGGTATTGAAGGTGGATTAGGAATAGTCTTATTAGCTATAGTTTTAGATCGGGCAACAGAAAAGATAGCACAGAATAATCAAGGGATTCGCTAACATAATATAAAATTATAATTAGAAAATAAGCATCTGATTTATGATATACTCCCTTCTGGGTAGACTGTTAAAATAATAAAACGGTTTATTAAGAAGGGAGTATAATCGTGCCCAAAAAAGAACAACCCATCTAATGAAATTCCTTTTCATATTCTATTTTATCATGTTTTATATCCAATTTTTCTATTTTTCACATTCTTTAGCATCAAAACAGCTTCAATAGTGATGCTGTAATTACTTTGATTTAGATCATTTTAACCATTTCTTCAAAGTCTTCATAGCTTTCTACAAATTCATATGGCTCATATTCTCCATATGCTGAGGGCCTAGTAATTGTTACCAATTGAATATCGTATCCTACCTTGTCCTGTAATAGTGATAATTTCTTCTTTACGCATTTTATCAATTACAGTCCGTGCCTGTTGCTTCGTAAAGCCACAAAGTTCCCTGATTGTTGAATTAGTAATTGCCTCATTTTTTTCTAAATACTCTAGAACCATATTTTTAGCTTTAATATAGTGAACTGTCCTGTCTCTTGTATATTCAACATCTGACTTAATAGCCTCATACATCTTTGCTGTAAGCATATATTCTTTACCAACCACCTCAAGAAGACCAAGTCTTATTAAATTATTGCAACTTTTTCTTACATCATCTACTAGTGTCTGCGTTATATCTGATGCTTCTGATAACAAGATTGTTTTATCATCTGTTAAGTATTGTAAAATCATAAGCTCTGCTAAAGAAAAAGTATATTGCTGCATTTCTTGTTCTTTAATGACAAATTTTACAAAGTCAATATTATCAATAGAGCTATATATTGTCAAAGAGACAGCATCATTATAAGAACGATACTTAGGGTATGGTTTTCCCATTGAGACCATTTCCTTAAAAATAATATCAACACCTTGTCCTGTTCTCTGAACATACTTTAATCGTTGTAATGTTTCTGCAATTAGCTTATTTCTTGGTATAGACGGGTGTGTAATTATATTTTTCTCCGTAATCCCACCCAAGAATCCTCCTGGATTTTCGATTACAACTTTACAGTCAATCTATCAATAACACTAATAATAGGCTGTTTCAGATCCAACCTTGCATCGTATTCTTCAAGATTATCGGGTGAATAATGAAGATAAATCACTTCTGCTTGCGGCAATAATTGCTTGATCGCATCTTCTTTTCCAACAAAAAATAATCCTGCAATTGTAAGTTTCTCCTTTTCCCCATCTGATTTTATAAGTCCAAGATCACGAAGAAATGCCATATCATCCAATTCGGGTAACGTTGATTTTGAGTCCCTAAGTTTTATTTTCTCTTTTAACTTATATATTTCCAGCTTGTTGATATCAGTTTCTGTACTCTTATCCACAATTTGTCCAGAAAAATCAGGATTATGTATATAGGAATACTTATTGCTCATTTCATCCGGATAAAATGGTTTAGAATTTCTTCCTAATCTCTTCAGGCATCTTCCATCTGTAGTTGCATATGTTCTTCCATTAGATTTCACCGAAATCGCAATTACTGTCCTCCCATCATATTTGAAATCATAAATTTTATACATAGGTGTTACAATTTTGCTTGACTAGAACAAAGGTAAAATTAGTCAAATTCTTTTGTATGTTAAAACAGAAAATTTCTATTTTAGTTCTTATTTAAATACCATCTTCTTCGATTATTATTTTCTTCAGCTTCCCCTCCAACTTACTTATAATTCCAGTCACCAAGGCATTACCCATCATAAAATATCTTTGTCTCCTCGTCATACCCGTATTTGTCCAATTAGCAGGAAACATCTGTAATAATTCTGCCTCTATTTCTGTGATTTTTCTATTTTCCCCTAAAATCTCATCATAAATTATATGTGATGATCTATTTACAGTACTTTCACTTGTTAACATCGTTCTACTGGGCAGGTCTAAAGGATCTGGGAAGGACATATTTCCTTCAGAAAATACATATTCATGCCCAGATTTACTTATTCTTTTAATCCTTTTTGAGCCTTTCAAATAACTCCATTTTTCTAATTCTTTACCTTCTATTACATAGTACTCCAAGTTTGTATCCTGATATTTTCTAGCTTCTTTAACTATATCTCCCAAAGTATAAAGCTTTTCTGAAATTTGTTCAATTTGATTAAAATTTATTATCTCTCCATTAATACACATCCCTGTCGTCAAAAACTTCCCATCCTTATAATTTTTTGATATATCTACTGAATCTTTAAATTCTTTTATTGACTTATATTCTGGCTTTACATCAGTAGTTTTTATGGGAAAAATATCATTAAAGAAACCATCCTCTATAAGATATTTTTCCCTATTTTTTCTCGAAATTATTGCTTTTGAATACTTTGTAACTTTTAATGATGCAAATATGAAAACCCTTCGTCTCCTTTGGGGCATTCCATATTCCCCAGCATTTATCATTCTCCATTGAGTCATATATCCGAGATCATCTAAAGTTTTCAACATCACTGCAAAATCTCTGCCTCTTTGATTTGCAGGAGACTGAAGTAATCTATCTACATTTTCAAGCAAAACAAAAGGTGATCTTTTCTCATATAATACATCAACTATATCCCACCATAGTACTCCTTTTTTCCCTTGAATACCCATCTCATTTGATAAGCTCCTTGCTACAGAATAGTCCTGACAAGGAAATCCCCCTACCAAAAGTGTATGTTCTGGTATTTCCTTTTTATGAACCTTATTTATATCTATATTGCTATGATTTTTATGTCCAAATCTTTTTGTATAGCAGTCATAAGCAGGCTGCGTCTTAGTAGATGGCTCCCATTGATTTGCCCAAACAAAATCCCATTCTCCATTTTCTATAGCAAGTCCTGTTTCTTTATTAAACTCTTTTATATGATTTAAACCTACTCGAAATCCACCTACACCAGCAAAAAGTTCAACAACTTTCAATCCCATTATTATCCCTCCGTTTGATACTTCTATTGTAACTTATTTTGTATAAAAGATCAAACTCTATTTTAATTTGTTTTCAATTTGTTTAAGTACATAATCATTATTTAACCAAAAGCACTGTTTTGTCATCCTATTACCATCTGGCAATATATCCGTATCCCTACTTATTTCTCCATTACCATATTTTATACCATCTACCAAATGTGCTCCTTTTTGTGCATGAGGTCTTACATGCAATATCTTTGTATTTGATTTCTTAGGTAAATTATTTCTTATCGGTTTGCCTTTTTCTATTGTAAATTTAATGCCATCTTTAAAAATTTTTACAGCTCTCTCCCACTCTTCCTGTAATGTCCCTTCTATATCACTTACAGCCATATTCCAAAATTTTGCACCAGTTAAATAATAATTATTTTCTTTCTTCTTATAAATTACAAATAAAATTTTTGTTTCTAAAAAATAGTTATAAACGTCTGATTCTTCCCAACTTTGGTTTATAAGATCCATAATTTTAAAAGTTGGAAATGACATCGATTCTCTAATTTTTTTATTGGATTCTAATCTGACTGCTTTAACTTTTATATTTGCTTTCTCAAATTCCTCAGCATTTTTTGTTTTAACTCCCAATATTTCCAATGCTAAACGACTATACCTATCTTTACTTTTTATATTTTTATCACCAAAAAATTTTTCGAATAAATCTATATCTTTTTTGTTTCTATACTTATTAATTTTATCTAAGACAAAGGCTTCAAACTCTACTTTCTCATCATCTTTTAATATTCTATCTTCTTTTTCACTATCTCCTAAAATATAATTTCGTAGCACATATGTCATATAAGATGCTTTTAAAGAAAATGCCCTAGGCTTAGCTAGTATTTCTGAATTGGGTTGAGGGGTTCTATCTTTAGAACTTGATGATTTAGTTGCAGCACCCAAATACAAGGTATCGCTTTCTGATAACTCATGAGCTTTACCATCTACTACCTTTTGTTTAATTTTATAAAAATCACTTTCTATAATTCGTAAGTCTTCTCCTTTCGGGCTAAGCATATAGATATAGTTTATCATATAATCCAACCTATCCTCTATATGCGGTTCCCACAGATAGTATAATAACAGTATATTTTTTATTTTTTCCCAAGCATTACTATTATAAAAATCCATATCTATAATAGCCATGTAATTTATCATTGAAATTATTAATCTTTCTTTTGCAGAGATAGATTCATTTTTATTGATTTTATAAGGTGTTACTTTTAATTCTACCTCAGCTTCTGGAAAATCTGCCTCAGATATATTATCTGCTTTGTAGTGAAAATATCTTTCCTCTATTATTTCTCCTAAACCACCTTTACGACTTTTGTTTTCATAAGATGTCCTATATTCTTCCTCTGTAACCTCTTTTATAACCTCTGTTAAAAAATATTTGTCTTCATCACAAACATCTTTAAATGTTTTACCTTTCAATTTTTGTGCATATTTATAAATAGATTCCTTTTCTTTTGGATTATATTTCCTAAACATTGACATAACTCCCCCATTTAATTGCTAATTTACTTAATTGTTTTAAGTCAGATTTATTATAATATAAACCTATATATATTATAGAATAGAAGGTTAATATACTCAAATAGAGAAAGCGAATTAGTGGAAGAAAAAAATCGTTCAAAGCAGCTCGCTAAAGAACTCACACATAAGGAAAAAGCACTTGCTGAAACAGCGGCTTTATTAGTGCTCAAAAAAAGGCTCAAGTGATCTGGGGGGAAAACGAGGAAGATTAATTAGCCTCCCAGATTGCAAGGCAGCGGTTGAACTTATTGATGGAGCAAGAGCGCAGGGAGCAAGGCTAGAACCAGCATGTAAAATACTTGGTATTACCAGCAGGACATATCAACGGTGGACACAAGGGGATCACATCAACGAAGATCAAAGAGCACACGCTACCAGACCAGAACCAAAAAATAAGTTATTCACAGAGGAAAAAGAAGAAATCTTGGAAATAGTAAACTCCAAAGAATATGCTAGCTTACCACCTACACAAATTGTTCCCAAATTAGCTGATGAAGATAAATATATTGCATCAGAATCCAGTTTCTACAGAGTGTTACGTGAACAAAAAATGCTTACTCATCGTGGGAAAGCTAAACCTGGTGCACCTAGACCACTTTCTACGCATATTGCTGTAAAACCAAATGAAATATGGACATGGGATATTACGTGGTTACACCGTGATGTGAAAGGACTGTACTATAAGCTATATATGATTGTGGATATTTTCAGCAGGAAAATTGTAGGTTTTGAAGTATGGGAAGAAGAAAATAGTGCACATTCAGAAGTTCTTGTAAGAAAAGCATTACTATCTGAACGTATTTGTGGAAGACCGATTGTACTCCATTCTGATAATGGTGCACCGATGAAGGGGGCAACATTCCTAGCAACCTTGGAAAGGCTGGGGGTTCAAAGTTCCTTTTCAAGACCCCGGGTGAGCAATGATAATCCCTATTCAGAGGCATTGTTTAAGACATTGAAGTATATTCCCACATACCCCGAAAGCGGATTTGAATCATTAAAGCATGCTAGAGAATGGGTGAAGGAATTCGTTCATTGGTATAATTATGTTCATTACCATAGTGGAATTAATTACATGACTCCAAATGATTGGCACAACGGGAATGGCGAAGAGATTATGCAAAAGCATATAAAAGTATATAATCAGGCAAAAATAGTACATCCCGAGCGCTGGAGTGGACAGATTAGGGACTGCTCTCTTTCTGAAACAGTAGCATTAAACCCTGCAAATGAAGATGAACATAGCCAAGTACTAGTGGCTCATGGATAACATAGATTTGATGAAATGAACTATTGGCATGGAGGGCAAGCATGGTAGCATGCAACCTTGCACTGCCTTCATAAACTTTATACGACAACTTGCTTGACAGCTTCCGGTATTACCTTAAGATTTATAAAGCAAATATATTATTTGGTTTAGTTGCGCATCATTTATTTTATGTGACATAAGATAAAAACAAATGCTTTTAGTAGCTCACTTTCATGTCTATTTTAGTAAATAAAAAAGCACCTAGAGTTTAGATAATCAATCTAGCTCTAAGTGCTTTCTTTTTTTCTATTATTTAACTTTATAAAAAATAAGCATAAAATCTACTACTCACATTTTCTCATCATTTCTAGTAAAATAGCTTCAAAATAGCATCACTATTGTATTTTTTAATGAACTAATCTTCTACAAATGCTATTTATAAGGGTTTGACGGCAGTAACATTTTCGTTACTATTCACTCCCACTC